>Ga0131853_10016350_pt1 | contig 13540 bp, 6 predicted proteins | sample TergutLab28metaG_FD_92764 | JGI IMG/M metagenome (GOLD analysis project Ga0131853, IMG submission 92764) | Labiotermes labralis P1 segment gut microbial communities from Petit-Saut dam, French Guiana - Lab288 P1 (version 2) (version 2) | ecosystem: Host-associated > Arthropoda: Insects >... | reverse complement strand
TAAAATGAAATCAGGCTAACATTTAATAAACACTTTAAATAAATATATCAAACTGCGTTAGCTAAAATGAGATCAGGCTAACATTTAATAAACCCTTTAAATAAGTATATCAAACTGCGAGGGTTAAAATGAGATGAGACTAATATTTAATAAACACTTTAAATAAATATATCAAACTGCGAGGGCTAGAATGAGATCAGGCTAACATTTAATAAACACTTTAAATAAATATATCAAACTGCGGGGGCTAAAACGAGATCAGGTTAACATTTAATAAACACTTTAAATAAATATATCAAACTGCGTTAGCTAAAATGAGATCAGGCTAACATTTAATAAAGATTTATCAAAGATATAAAATTGTGTTAGCTAAAAAGCCAATTTAGCTAAGCAATATCTCATTTTAGCTAAAGCAATTTTATATCTTTCCTATCAAGTGTTTATTAAATGTTAGCCTTTAGGTTTGAAACATGTTGCTGCATTCAAGAATATCAAAGTTTAGTTGTGTCAACTGTTTTATTTATTAGTTGTAACTCGTTCTCATTTCCTTAGGAATTAACAATATGAAATTGTTACATAAAACACAAAATAACACGCTAAATCAACCAACTAGCTCACTCAGGCAACGCAGCTGAGTCACAGTTAAAATTAATCTCAGGTACTCATGAACTTTCCCGCCTTTCAGGGAACTCGAAGGTCCGTTACATTGTTGACAGCAGCGCGCAAATTCGAAACTTACTACCACGACATTTATAAAATTAAGTGATTAAGCAACAGTCACACAATGAAGGTGACATTCGCCGGCACAGTCAAGATGACCCCGTCCAGTAAGGCTCAGTACTAAGGCTAGAAGATTCCTGCAGTTACTCCTGTCTGCAGCCAGACAATCTATTCCACACATTCACATCCAATTTATTTACGATCTATATTAATATTTTCCTTTCGTGTAAGCCTGAAACTGGTACGTGATTTCTTCCCGCCAGTACCTCCGAGTCTTCCAGAGAATCCGTCAAATTCCGACTGCATCTCTTACACATTACTGTGCCAAATTCTCATCGTCACTGGGCGTATCCTAAACTTCTTTCATATTTGGGGGCAAGTTGCACATCCATTCAACCAAAGAACACTTTACCCTACGTATCTAAATAAAGATGTAAACTGCCAATTTAACGACATTGAGACATGTGCTGTGGTTTCATTATGTGGAACAAAAATTACAGACTAAGATGAACTCAACGATTTCAAAAAAGCAGAATACTAGGAAACGGATTACCTTTAAAGAACAACTTATTCTTGAATCCTGAATCCTTATTCCTCATTTATACTTAATGTCAGCACACTCCTGCAACAAGCAGACAGTTTCTTAAACATAAAATACTAAACATAATACAGGGAGGATACTCACTTTCAGAAAATCTTAAAAGGACACACTGTAAGCTAAATGCAGTGTGGGTCACGCCTAATGCCCGATGAAGCAAAATATCCTTTACTCAAAGAAACTCAGAAGAAGCTACAGCGGGGCCTCCAACAGCCACATCAACAACGCACAATATTATTGCCTCCATTGAATATTGCACAATACATTTCTCCCTAGACGACTCAATATGATTGTACAACATTTTATATTATTCTTGGGCAAGGACAAGTAAACATGTTCATTGACACTCACACTGCTTATGTGGCCACTGCCTTAGGTCTGTGTTTAATAAAGGAAAAGCATTGCCGGTGGATCCAAGAGTGGTATAAACAAACACCACAACACACATTCGAAAATCTCGTGACAGACAATGCTGAGTGAGCTAAAGGCTTTTGCTTTTGTAGTTGTAGTAGTAGTAGTAGTAGTTGTTGTTGTTGTGATTCGACGGTCCATCATTTGATGGGGTAATCAGGATTGTGCGAGAAACAGTTGTTCAAACAGTCAGAGTTTATTCAGCTATCTGGCCACGGCAAACAAATTTTGAAGACCTGACATTCAGAAGGGTTACGTCTCTCAAACAACCGGAATTATAGCGCTGAAGACGTGCTTACTGCTCGACAAACAGACGGCAAACTGAAGGAGTACTGCGAATTGCTGTCCACAGAATATTCCATGTATTGTGCAAGGCCCTAGACGGCCAATAATATTGTGCAATATTAGTTATTGCGCAATACTGTTGACAGCCTAGGAGCACTTTAACAAAAAAATGTTATGCATCTGTGCGAAACGTCTGAAATCCCAAACTACTGCGAAATAAACTTAGCTACGAAACCATTACATTTTCCTGAATCATGAAAGGACAGTAGTATCAAACCAAAAATTCATTAGGAATTTACTTTATGCTGGTTATACAAGAAACAGCTGGTCCTAGTGGAAGCGCGATCTAAGGTGTAGGTCTGTGGCCACTCGCCTGCTGAGATTGTGGTTTCCAATCCCGGCGGGGCATGGATGTAGGCCGTGAGTGTTGTATGTTGTCAGCTAGAGTTATCTGCGACGGGCTGATCACGCGCCCAGAGGAGTTCTACTGACTGTGGAGCGTCGTCGTATGTTATCTAGAAAACTCGTGAATGAGGAGGCCTTGGCCCACCGAGGGCTGTTGCAAAAAAAAAAAATACACACGAAAGAGATGGCTTGGAAGGAAGGGGGTGAGGACGGACGAAGACACGAAAGTCGTTGTTGTTTTGTCTCAATATAAGATGGCTGACATACTTCGCAGTTTGAACCGACTATCAAGACACAAACCACTAGTTAAGCTACATTTAAAGACAGAATTCATACACAGCGAAAAGAAGACGCTTCTCATAATACATTTTTTCGTGCTTAATTAAGAATCGCGCCACGAAAGCATACTAAGTAGTAGTGGGGTAGTGCCTCTCGCATTCTTAACCTCGGCCGCTTTACCAGAGGAAAAACTTTTTGTACGCAGTGGATTGGAGGCCACTGCTATCTGTAGGTGCTCGTCAACTGAATATTAGTAACAGTTTTAGTACTTATATTTAGATAATTACCGAATTATATTATCAGTTTTAATACTTCTATTTGGATAATAACGTACTTCATGTACGAAACCAGATATATATGACTTTGTGGAAAAATACTATAATAAAACTATATCGATAATATGAGCTTTCGAATACTTACAAAGGCCAGGATTATCCTTGCACTCCAATAGGAACGCTCTCATCGGCTGAATCTGTAGCAATGATAATATCAATAAAACTAACGAATCTATTCCTGAATTCAAACTTCATTTTGAGAGTTTCGTAAGTTGAACAAAGTGGCAAGGATGTTTACCAGACGAACACAAAATTCCTACTAGCGTTATTCTGGTGGAAATGTCAGCAAATCTGACACAAGAGTCGGTTTGAAAGGCACACAATGAGTAGAAAACATAGGCAGGATCCCATCTACAGCTCTGCTGCTTTCTTTTTCCTTTCTAACTCTCCGAAACACGCATGGTTGCCTGTCAAGTGGATGACAGTTTACGCGTTACGTCATATCGTTCCGATATGGTAACTACTATCGAGAGTAACATGTTTCACAATGTGGCCGCTACTGGCGCTTGCGAACAAGAGACATTCGATGGAGTGCGTCTGCTATACACCTTGCGCACCATCTTACGGCAGTCACAGCTATTAAGACGTTCACGCTAAATGGCTAAGTCGAAGTAGTTACGGAACCCGCACAGACAACGACACGGCCCAGATGTATGTTACAAATAGACAGCGCTAAGACAGCTGTCACACGTATTATTGAAATTCAGTTGAAATAAATCGACTATTTAATACCAGGCCAATAATCCGACAATCATGTTGACAGTTCTGTGATCTATACCACAGCAATACGGGATGCTGTTACTTTCGAGGGCACATACACTCCTTACTTCCCACATTCAAAATATTTCCATCATAAGCGGGGCCCTGTCACCAGGGCATAGCGCGTCCTCAGGTTGCTGATGGAGGAACGGCCTCCAATATGGAGGGCAGCTGCGAATGTATTGAATAATAAGTCGCGGACAGCCTACAGGGGTGGTATTCCAGCTTGGGGGTTGGGCGAGGTGCGAACAAATCCTCACCGTAAAATCTGGCCTTGTTACAAAACGGTTGCAATTGCCGCGGGCCTGGACTGATCCCTTTGTACAACCCATGCAATGGAAAAGGTACGTGAGATTTGGCACAGGGAATGTAACCAGCCTGTATAGGTCAAGGTCACAACAGAAACCAGGGAATTGGTGAGGTATAAATTAGATTTACTGGGTGTAGAGGAAGTTAGGAGGGACTGTAAGAGCACGGTATTATATATTTTTTTCCATGGAAAAGGAAAGAAAAATCATTAATTGGGGACAGAATATTTTGTACAACACAAAATAGTTTCAGCAGTTCAGAGAGTAGAATTTGTTAGTGATAGGATGTCATACATTATTCTGAGAGGTCGCTGGTGTAATATAATTGTTTTGAATGCGCATACACCAACTAATGGGAAAAGTGATTACCCAAAAGACAGTTTTTATGGAAAATAAGAGGTTTTTTTTTCTATCATTTTGCTAAGTACCACATGAAAATTCTGGTAGAAGATTTTAATACAAAACTGGGGAAAGAGGACATTTTCAAACTGACAATTGGGAATGACAGACTACATCAGGAAAGTAATTACAATTGTGATAGAATAACAAACTTTGCTACATAAAAAAAATCTAGCTTTTAAGAGCATGATGTTCCCACACCAAAACACCATAAATACACCTGGACCTCTCCTGATGGGAAGACTCACAACCACACTGATCACATATTGATAGATAGGAGATGGCATTTGAGTACACTCAATGTACAATCTGTTAGGGGAGCTGACTGTGATACTGATCATTATTTGGTGGTAGCAAAAGTTTGGAGAACATTGGCAGTATATAAACAAGCAGCACAGAAGTTTGATGTGGAGAGATTTAATCTCAGGAAACAAAGAGAGCTGGAGTTTAGGAAACAGTATCAGATTCATATCTCAAACAGATTTGCAGCTTTTGAGAACTTAAATGATAGAGAGGACATAAATATGAATTGGGATAATATTAAAGAGAATATCTATACCTCTGCTTAAGAAAGTCTAGACCTGTATGGAAGCTGCATAACCCATGGATTGATGAAGAACGTTTACGACATGGAGTTAGTAGACATTTCAGGCACAAAAGAAAGAAGGAATATTTGCTAGCTAAAACTGATGAACTCAAAACTAAGAGTAAGATAAAAAATATCAGAGACTTGTATAGGGGCATCAATGTCTTACAGAAAGGTTACCATGCTAGAACTAATACATTAAAGGATGAGAGAGGTGATATGGTTACAGACTGCCACAGTGTTTTGGCTAGGTGGAGGTACCATTTCTCTCAGCTATTGAATGTACATGGGGTTAATGATGTTAGGCACACAGATATACATACAGAGGCACCATTAGTGCCTTTGAGTTTGAGATGGCTATTGAAAAGCTACAAAGGCACAAATCACTAGGTAATGATCAAATCCCAGCAGAACTGATTAAAGCAAGGGGCTGAACAGTTTGCTCTGAGATCCACAAACTTATTAATTCTATTTTGAATGAGGAGGAATTATATGAGGAGTGGAAGGAGTCGATCATTGTACCTATTTATAGGGGTGATAAAGCAGATTGTGGTAATGATAGAGGCATATCACACTTGCCAACTATGTACAAAATTTTTATCCAACATTCTACAGTCAAGGTTAACTCCATATGCAGAGGAAATTATTGGGGATTATCAGTGTGGATTTTGATGCAACATGTTAACTACTGATTATATATTCTGCATTCATCAAATCCTAGAGAAAAAATGGGAATACAATGAAGCAGTGTATCAACTATATATATATATATATACACACACACAGACTTCAAGGAAGCCTATGATTCAGCTAGGAGGGTGGTCTCGTATAATATTCTCACTGAGTTTGGTATCCCCATGAAACTGGTAAGGTTAATAAAAATGTGTCTGAATGAAGCCTATAGCAGAATTTGGGTAGGAAAACATTAGTCTACATGTTTCCTATTACAAATGGTTTGAAACAAGGATATGCTTTATTGCCATTGCTTTTCAAGTAAGCCATTAGGAGGGTTCAGGTAAATCAGAAGGGCTTGAAATTAAATGGTACATTTCAGCTTTTGGTTTATGCTGATGTTAATATAGTGGGCAGAAATGTACATCTTATAGAGAAAAACTCAGAAGCCTTAGTAGCTGCTACTAATAAGGTTGCACTAGAAGAAAATGCTGGTAAAACTAAGTAAAGGTAAAGCAATTCTTGTACAGGCTTGGACAGGCCCTGAGGGTTCCAGGAAGTTGAGGCTCCCAGATTTCAAGACCATCTGCATGTGAAGGTGGTAAGGTTGTCAGCTCTACGCACCGGCCGCCTTTACCCCAGGAAGTATTCTTGGTACTCATTTCTGTTAGAGGCTGATACATGGTCATATCTCGAGATCAGACTGAAGGAAGAAGTCACAATGCAAAGATTGATAATAAATCCCTCAAAGGGATGGAGAAATTCAAATGTTTGGAACAACCCTAGTACATAAAAAATTCTAGTCACGAAGCAGTTATATGCAGACTGAAGTCAGGGAATGCTCGCTATCATTTGGTGCAGAATCTTTTGTCTTTTGTCTTTCAGTTTGACATACAAAAATATAAAGATTACGATATACAGAACTAAAATGTTGCCTGTTGTTTTGTATGGGTGTGAAACTTGGTCGCTTACATTGGGGGAGGAACGTAGGATGATGGTGTATGAGAAAAGGGTGCTGAGTAGAATATCTGGGCCCAAGAGGGATGAGGTATCAGGGGACTGCAGAAAACTACAAAAGGAGGGGTATAATGATCTTCACTCACCAAATACTATTTGGGTGATAAAATCGAGAAGAATGGAATGCGTGGGGCATGTAGCACGTATGGGGGGAAGATGAAGTGCAAACAGGGTTTTTGGTGGGAAACCTAAGGGAAAGAGACTACTTGGCAGACCCAGGCGTAGATGGGATAAAATTAAGATGGATCTTCAGGAAGTGGGATGGGGGGCATGGACTGGATTGCTCTGGCTCAGGACAGGGACAGGTGGGGGGGCATTTGTAAACGCGGTAATGAACTTTCGGGTTCCATTAAACGCGGGAAATTTATTGACTAGGTGAAAACCAGTTAGCTTCTCAAGAACGACTCTGCTCCATGGAGTAAGTAATTAAGTATTCAAACGTATTTACTTGATAATTAAATACGGTGCACTGATATATATATGCAACTCACCATGTATGATTGTATTTTGTTCGCTAAAATAATCCATCTCGATAATAAAACAGCTTTCAAATGCTGTAAATATGTGACCGCATGGTATACTGGTATACTCTATGGAGGGAACGTTTCATAAGCACCAACCATAGAACTTTAAACTGCGCGCATGCCTCAAATATTTATACGGAAAAAACGGTATATTCTTTTTTGTTTGTATGACGCCCTGGGGCAACAGAATGCAATGTACGGTTAAAAAGTATTGCGTAGAGGTGTAGTGGGATAACGTCCATATCAAATTTCGAGAAGGTAGGTTAAGTGGTTCAGAAGTTGACAGGGCTCACATATCGTCCAAAGTCAGGACTGCAAAAGGAGAGAAATGCGCTCTTTTGCGTCATTACACGGCAAGTAGTGGTAGTTTCTTACCGACGTTTCGGGGCCTGTCGCGAAACGTCGGTAGCAAATTACTACTACTCGCTCCCTAATAACCCAGAAGAGCGCAGTTCTCACCTACTTTGCGGTGGAAGCCTGAAATCAGGACTGCATACTTTCCCTCGATGAACAAGTGTAGGGTAAAGGCCACGTGGATTTACTCATCATCTTGAGAACAGAATCACAGTTTTCCTTTATGCCCACTCAGAATTTTTCATTGGGGGACGGTGAGCTGACATTGTGGCTATATGTACTTGGCTTTAAAAACTGTTACAAAAATCATGTCAAAAGTATAACTGTAACATAACATTGGTATTATATATGTGTACATGTTCAATGACTGATTCACCTAATTTAAATCTTGGTTTCTTAATTTCATTAAGTTTTATTATTTCATTTTCGAAATTCTAATATGCTACTCATCAGCCAAATTCAGTGACCAATTTTGGTTGAAGGATAAATCACGTAAAACGTTCATCAACGTATACAAAATCAGTGGTTTTTAAATTTCAATTGGGGGGGGGGGGGGGGCTGCAGCACAGCAGCCCCCTCCCCTTGGTAGCAACCCTGCTTAGAATAATTTGTTGTGAACGCTGTGGAACTGGCCTGTTTGATCTGCCAGGAAGCTTTATCTTCCTTACCCCATTCATGGAAGGGTGCCAAACAAAATGAATCTTGCCATATCATGCTGATGTCTTCCAGGTGGGACAGATGCTATGCTATAGGGGCATACAAAAGTCTTAGGGGAGGCCACGAAGTGTGTTTTAACATTCTACAAAAATGTTACCTCAATAAAAGTTGAGTATCTATTTAAGTTCTTCTCAGGCCCTACAATAAAGCTGCAGTAATGATGCTCCTGCCTCAAAAGTTGCTCATCGATAGTGCTGTTATTAGTGATAACAGAAAAATAAACATTTAGAGCAGTGGCATGTCATCCAATAGCATTAATTTTATACCAAAATTCACTTTTATCTGCTGAGAGGGTGAGCAGGTGAGTTAACCCAGTATTACTGGAGTGACAATAAAAGATGTCATGGGCTGTAATATTTAGGACATCATGATGATATGATAAAGTTTTTGTAAGAAAATCTGGAGGGTTCTCTTCCCTTTAGGTATTTGAAATAAAACTTTGTAAGACTTCAGGTGCAGAACAGAGGGTAATACTAAAATACGGATCTTTACAGGTGGGATGTGTGGGCTCCGACTGATTCACAGATCAGAAGAAAACATCTGTGAACACTGTTGTTCCACACAATGGCAAAAAATTCCTTCACTTACTGAGTGACTATTAACTTTTCTATGGAGTAGGGAATTTAATGGTTTGCCATAGGATTATGTGACATATTGAATGCATTTTATATACCACCACAAATACCTTTCTTCCCAGAATGAAAGTTGGTAGAAAGACAATATAGGCCTACTGCTATGTGATAACAATTTCGATATCACAAAGTTAGGACAACCCACATTCTTTGCATGAAATGAAACACGTTTGTATGAAAATCTCCAGTATTTCAAGGGCTGTCATGTCAAGAAATATTTTCAGAAGGTGGAAGCCTACCTAGAAACCAGCATTCAGCTCTTAAATATCATGGGTAAAATAAGCAATAAATTCCTGGAGGATACAGGCTTTGTGATACAGCTCTCACAACAGCTGCTGTGCTGATGGTACAGATTAGTAAGACACTGTATACATACAGGGTTGTATCTGCACTATCAAACAGGAAGTATTATATCTTGATCCCTTGACAAAAGCAAAATACATTAGGTACCTACTGATCAATTACAATTTTATAGGGGGAAGGAAAAATAAAAAAGTGAACAATGAAGTGCCAAATGGGTGAATTTTGTTTAAAAGAACTTCCAACAAAACAAAGTATATAAATTCTGTATTTACAAAGACAATATTCATGTATATTCATACTACAAAAGCACACTATAATTACATTACCAAGAGATGTACATATTTATGACAATCTGTCCTCCCACAGCTATCACAAGAGAGTCAAAATTACTCAGTAATGCATCAACATTTTTCCTGTGATTGTACAAACTTTTTTTTTTTGTATTATAGACACTCATTTGTACTAGCAAAACACATATAATCACTACTAAATTCAACTCAGTCTTTCAAACTGATCATACAGCAAGGCAATCATAATGTGACACACACCCAGGCTGTCCACAGTCTACAAATATTTACATTAATTGCAAATTCATATTCTCTTGCAGAAATATACAAACACACATACTTTTTGGCAGTTATATTTTGTCTGAAAAAAGACAAGTTTTATATATGTAATATAGTTTTTGTATAAGAAAGAAAAGGTGAACATTCAGCATGTACTGTACACAGCTTCTGGTTCTGAAATACACTAGCAGTGCAATGAATAAATTGATGTTTTATCACTATCAATTCATAGTAATACATAATGTATTTTTGCTGACATCACTCTGAATTAAAAAAAAAAAATAACTGAAATAAATTCTTAGGTCAAAGCAAACAATCATCTGTAGCAGAGCAGTATCTGCATGGAGACCTACAAACAAATGGGTAATCCAGCAGACACTGCTTTCTTATGATGCTGTTGACTGGGTTAATATGGAAAGACTGCAAATCTATGTTGTTCTTGTGTTAAGTGCCACCCACAGCCAAACATGGCCCAAAGTGGATTCAGCTTACTTCGGTTCACGGTACAGTTAAGCTCTGCAGTAAAATTATATTTGTGTTTGGAGAAGTTATTCAGCATTGAAGAAGAAGAAAAAAAAACCACACACAACAGATTATAACCTTCTTTCAATAACATGTAGGAAACATGCTGTTGCACTAAATCATGTACGCTTATTACAAAACAATGGTGAATGCTGAATTAAGCAGTCATGAAACTGCAGTTTTTTAATATTTAATCACACACTTATAAATGTACAGCAAAATTCTGTTAATCTGACTCACATGGGATTGGACAGGTGCCCAAACACTGAATATGCCAGACTGTCAAGATGGTAATCTACAGTAACTGCTTAAATGTAATTTTTTGTTACTGCTCCCATACTTGGGCTGTACAATAAATCCATCTGCTTGTTCAGGTGCATCAGGGTCCTCTTCTGCATCATCTGGAGTCTTCATAGCTGAAGAAGTTGATGGAGTTGGGTACAAGAGGTCAGCAGATACCATTAAGATTGATGTACATACACTCTTGGAGGTCTTTTTGGACAGGTTCCTGAGATCTGCCTGCTTCATTGATGAAACATTTTCTGGTCAAAAGCAAAGCTTCTGGTCTTGGGACTATGCACCTCAAGTGCTAGATTACCAGGACTTACGGATTATCAGATATCAGATTAAACGAATTTTGCTGTGATATACCATTTATGACACAAGCTGAAGTCATTATGTTACTTAAATGAGAAATAACATTTATATCTAATGAAACAGCATAATCACATACTACTATTAACAAAATTATAAGAACATTAAGATAAAAACATGAAGTGAAAATATTCAGTTTTGACTCACAATTCATAACATTTAACAAAAAACTGCATTGTGATAGGCATCTCCTGCATCAAGATTTGGGATCAGTGTATCATTATTAATTTCAGAACCCTGCTGTCATTAATGTTACCCTGACCCGTGCCATAAATTGGGACGAAATGTGTAAGAGGTCTGGTGTACCTTAAGGTACTGCCCTAGTATATTATAAGAGAAAACAGTTTTGCAAAGACATCAAACTGGGTACCTCTGGCGAAGAAGACAGATGAGTTATCACTAAGCTAAATCTTTCTAATGCATAAACAAAGGTGAATAACAAAGATACAAGACATATTGCGCAACATACATCCTTGTCCACCTGACGATGCATTCTCCTCTTAAAAAGTGGTGCAATATTTTTTTGATAAAATGTTCTGGAATCACAGTCATGTAGCAAATACCATTACTTAAATTTATGTTAACTTGGTTGACCTTTAATTTTACACTTTTAATTTGATTTCATGCAGCAATAACATCAAATTACAAACCTATTTACCAGCAAATGTTCAGTTTTTCATACATATAACTAATCTAGATGTGTATCAAACAGCATGAAAAGCCAATGCATAGTAAGTACCAGTTACCTATTAGCTAAGGCTGCAGACAATGTAGATTTGAATATATCCAGTTTCCAAGTTATCTCTTTCCCTTTCTTATTCCACCTTCCTTCTGAGAAGAAGAAACACAGGTTCATCAACGCATAAAAACACTGAATGCCACCTAGTCCACATGATTCACAGAACCAAAATGCACTCACTAAAAATGCTTTAATTTTGTTTGACATTATTACGCATTTCCAGAGAAGTGGTCTTTCCCCCGCCATTTCCTCATCAAAATTCCTATGTATTATTTGGTTATACTTTCATGCATTAAGTGCAGCATTTAATTTGATTTAACATTCCTAACAATACTACATAACAATGGTAATTAGAAGCTAAAAATCTTGGACTCTTCTCAAATGACAACAATACTTATGTACCCAGCCAGCCATTAGAAAATTGTGTACTGAAAATCTTCAAAGGTGATGTCTGTCAGTAAGAGAGAGGAGATAATTATATTGTGATAATCAATGATACTTAGATCTGATGATCAGTCTTCTATAGTGACATTTAATATGTAGATAATGGATGCCTAAAACAACCATTATTACAATTTGTGAAATACCTTTTTCATATTTATGAAAGCAAACATCTACATAAAATCTACTGAGACACGGATGTCTTGACATGGCCACACAAACATATCACTGAACTTTTTTTCTTGTCAAAAGTTCTGAAATTCTTAATGTACTAGTGACACAGTGACACATATTACTGTATTAGTTAACCAGTACCAAGGAACACATTTTTGGAATAACACAAGGATAACTGCAAGTACGCATTATAAAGCCCTGCATTACATAATTTTCTCCAAGTTGCTCTCACTTCCTCCCTCACAGATTTGCATACTTTCGTTTGCACCCTTTCTACAGAGAAACAGCATGCATGCAAGCCTCCAAGTATAGTGTGGCAAAAATACTGCATTAAAAATGTTGATGTTGGTTACTACCAAGGAATCTTACTTTCCTCTTAATTTTGGCATTAGAAGTCTTGAGTGCAGGCTATGCACAGATAAATGCAGTGCTTCATGGTTTGATAACATTTCATTCCTCCTGAGTTTGGATTACCTTTATATTTGTATACACTTTCAGACAATGAAAGGTTTACTGAACATAATGTCTTTTATGAAAATAAGCAACATACAATTTGTGGCAGTCTAAGTAAATGATTACAACTATTACTGAACAGACAACAAACATTTAAATTATAGCAACTTCTTGACCACTGAACAGAAATGAAGCTTTCATCACATAACCTGCTGTACTAGATAAAATTATGAATCCGAGATGCTGAAGTTGTATATTCACTGAATTATTAAGGAAGTCAAGGCATGAAACACTTGTATAATGACACTACTGTCTAAATTGAAAGTTCAAATAATGACTAATAAAATTTGCCAGTTTCATATCCCTCATCCTTCAGCAATGTCGTCTCACAACAAATCTGTTTATATGAAACTAAACTGGAGTCATGCATGAATTACGCACTTCACCACACATTACTTACCCTATAAGACAGTGGCTTAAAAACTGAAACAATCTGATATTCAATCAATGGAACACTAAGTAGTTATCGTGTCACAAGTGGAATGACATATAAATACCAAATAAAGTAAAATGTCGCTGTAACGAACGCCAGTATAACGAAATGTTCAGAATTGCGAAATTATTTTTAGGCCCCTTCCCTTTTCCCTATTTAATGTGTGTTAAAACATTTCATTTTAACGAATTTAG
>Ga0131853_10016349_pt1 | contig 13540 bp, 9 predicted proteins | sample TergutLab28metaG_FD_92764 | JGI IMG/M metagenome (GOLD analysis project Ga0131853, IMG submission 92764) | Labiotermes labralis P1 segment gut microbial communities from Petit-Saut dam, French Guiana - Lab288 P1 (version 2) (version 2) | ecosystem: Host-associated > Arthropoda: Insects >... | reverse complement strand
TGGGTTTATGTCACTTTATACCCCCTTGGCCATTAAAAACATCCCGGGGTCGTTTTTTTCCCCTTCCCTTCCCCCAAATTTTTTCCTTTGGGCCCCCCCCCCCCCCCCCCCCATCCCCACCCAATCTCCATTTGTTTCTCGTTCATCGAAGTGCCCTATGGTCAAGAGAATGCCCCATAAAAATTGTGAATGCATTCCTGTAATTTGAAACTTCTTGCAAACACCTTGGAAGTTCTCTCTTACGTGCCCATTTCTCTCCTTCCAGATGCTGATGATCTTGACACATACTTCTACAGTTAAATCTTTGCACCACATTTCACAAGTAATTTCTCTTCTGGGGAAATAAATGTAGCTTTTCATACATCTGAGTTGTGCAGTTGAAACAAACAACATAGCCTACTGATAAGACTTGTGGGTTTGAAGGTACCGAAGACTGGAAATGTGATCGTCTGGGTTATGACACTGTGTAGTCTGGTAGGTTCGTACCGGCCCTGTGGAGGAATTTACAGCCTTCATTATCCTTAGTGCAACTGAATCCAGAAAATGGAGACAGTCTGTTCCTCCAAAGAATCAGTATGCACCTACATTGTTATAACCCAAGACTACAATACAGAGTATGAGTAGAGTAGATTAGTGCCATAAGTATTAATGCCTTTTGTGCTGTAAACTAATAACTAGCTCCATGGAGCAGAGTCCTTCTCAAACAGCTCAGTTAGTCAAGAAATTCCCCACATATGCTTGAACCTGAAGGTTTGGTGCTGCATTCACAAGAGCCTTCCCAACCCATTTAATTAAGATTCACTTTAATATTATCCTTCCATCTATGCCTAGATGTTCCAGGTGGTCCTTTGCCCTTCAGGTTGTCCCACCAAAAGCCTGTATTCACTCTCCTCTCCCTCATACATGCCATATGCCCCACCCATCTCATTCTTGTTTGTGTCTAACTAATGTTGACACTCATTGCATCTTAACCAAATTTTGCATTATTCTAATGATATTTTCAGCCACAGTTTTGGTACCACTTTCTCAGAGAATTGACTGCATTTCTGGTTGTGATTTTTATTGTTACTTTCCTTGTTAAGTGTTATGTGGGGATTTTCAACTGTAGTGTCTTTCTATCAGAATGAGACAAGATGCCTTCTCCATTCTGATGAAATTGCATTCTTTTGGAAATCTCTCTGAGTGATGAATGGAGCATTGTAGCTGACAGTCACATAACTAGGATAGAATATGGTGGGAAACCTCTTTGAAAAGACACTTGGAAGACTCTGAGGAGGAGGAACAAGTGTTCTATTTAACAGTGCTGTCAGTTGCTACAGTTATTTGGCATTGACATTCGGTGAATGAACTAAGAATATGGAACATCAGTGAATTGATAGTGGCAAGGGAAAAGCAGAGTCTTCAGAAAAAAATCTTGTCCCAGTGCCATTTTGTCTGCCATAAATTCCACATGGATTGGCCCAGAATTGTGAAGGAAATATGAAGATAATATTAATACAGGCCTTAGAGAGATAGTGAGAATGGGAGATGGGAACTGTCTCGTCTCATAATGGCCTTTAGTGTTAATGGTGTTGAACTTTTGCTATGTTACCATACATAGTTAGTTGGTTTCAATTTTCCCGTTGCCTTGGTTGAAATATACACTTAGCTACTTGTTCTGAACAGAGTGTAAGTTTGAGGTCCAGCCATCCATTTCATACTATATGCTATTACTGTGTGATTTTACACTATGTAGTAAACTTAAAACGAATTTGTTTTCATGGGACCAACAGCAGATACCATGTGGCATAAATTAAAGTCACTCACCCTCATGTCACCAGTGAAGTATAGTAAACAAACAGAGCATCAAATGATTGTGACTTACCTCATTTAGATGTAGCCAGAAGCTTGTCCTGGAATAGTGTGAAAGTTGTGAAATTGGAGGTTCTGATGATGGTGAACTTCAAGATTATGGTCTTCTGGTTTATGACATTACCTGATTTGTTAAATGGTACTAACATTTCAAATGAACCAGATGCCACCATTTCCTACCATAAAAAATGGAAGTAGCAGGTTTGTCTGAAATGTTGGTAGCTACCAACAAAATCATATGGCATTACTTTCTGAAAAACATGCTCTGGTGGGTGGCACAATATATGAATCTGGTTGCACCACTGCTCACTGCTGTCTGGTGTGTGTGGCGTTTACTGTGCAGTGTGTGCCGTCATGAAGCATCTATATTAGTCTGACATTTCTTGAAATTCCACATCAGAATAATATCTGTAGGAAGTAATGAAAGAGGCAGGCATGAGAGCGCTGGAGTATCCAGCGACATTTGTCATACATGATAATCACTTCAGTTTTTCATTTACCTGTACATCTTGTAAGGTGTTTTCTCATTTTTATTTAGTTTTTTGCATCATATAAATATGTCTGTGTTCCTTTTTAAAAGTAGAGCTGTTTGTGAATTTTGGTATTTTGGTTAGGACTTGTTGTCAACACAGTTAACGATTTTTTTATGTAGTATGAAAGGTTAGAGACAGTTGTATTTTAAGTGTTCTGACTTCTGTTAATTTATTAGATTTATTCTGCTAGCTGTGAATAAACTCAGTACTTAGGTGCTCTTGCAGTGAAGTGGTTGGAACTCCATACATCCACAACAAAATGGGATTTAAAATTCAGTGTAGCTGTAGCAAATTCCTTGTTATTGCAAATGTCTGCTGCACTTTTTTGGTACATCTTCCCCTTAGGTTCCACAAGTAAGTTTCTGCATTCTTGATCCAGTCGCTCTGAAACTCAGAACAAGATGCTCCCTGTTGAATACATCACATCTGCATGTATTCAGCTTTCAGAGGAAGGTCACAAAGTGTTGTTCCCTGTTCTGCAAATACAAATAAATAAACATAAATATGAAAAAACTTGAATCCTGCCAGTCCTGTTGGGGGCTTAACCTCCCGTGCACCTGACTACAGAATTGGGGTCCTGCACTCCCGGCTCGTTTGGTGTCTCATCTGTCGTCTCTGTCTCTTTCTCTCTCTCTCTCGCTCTCTCTTTTCTCTCTCTCTGTCTCTCCATTTCTCCTCCCCCTGGAGCCACACATTTGTTTCACACATTATGCCACAGAACGTGCAAACTGAAACATCATTGAGCCTTTGTTTGGTTATTCTAGTGGCCTTTCAAATCTGCAGTATGGCTCTTATGATCCATAACTTTGCATAAACCATTAGCACATGCACTTTAAAATAAAATAAAAATACGTGAACACAGAGAAATTATATGCGTTAATAATGGTCGGCTGTCACAAGCAAGCTAAGTTGTACAGAAAGGCTACATCCCTGCCATCTGTGAAAGACAAGTGAGAGTAAAATACCATGGATAATTGAGAACATATGTTATCGCCAAGTACTGTGTGGACTTCCCATTACATTAGTCTGATCCAACTTTCTTGCTCATTTCCTAGGCACAATGTAGTTCCTAATGTACGATGGCAGTTACTTGGCAAAATAGTATCTGTCAAGCCATAGGAGTTCACTAATCAGGTTGCAGGTGTTATGAGCATACTGAACTCGTGTGTGTGTGTGTGTGTGTGTGTGTGTATGTGTGTGTACATCTTACAATTAATGCATATTTTTTGCCATCTTCAAAATTTATTACCATGTTCCTTATTTTAAAATACAAAGTTGTCATGATAATATTATGACTTCTACCTTGTGGGATATCATGCCACATAGTTTAGTAAATAGATTCCTCTGTGTATCAAATTACACACCATCACATTCCACAGGAATTCAGTTGTAACATTCCACCGACGCTGCAGATTTTGTGGCTTGCTAAACTGTATTTTAACACTACATTATGCACTGATAATTGCAAGTACTGTGAGCTTGTTTTATTGACTGTGGTGTGAAGTGTAACAAGACAGGCAATGTACATGCAACATAACAATGGAGTGCATTCGTGCAACTGTTGTTGCTATGGAAAGGCAATAAATATTACATGTTAATGAGTGTGTGTTTGTAGCCTTAAGTATCCATAATGTAATGCACATGTGCCATATTGTCATCTCTGGCCTGCCTAGCTCTGCAGTTTCTTTCCACATTATCTCATAAATGGCACAATTTTCAAAAATGGTTATTGAACATAAAATGTGTGTTTCGATTTTCTATACAACATTTGTCTGAAACATTTCTCAGTCTGAGAAGAATTGAAAGAGATATTATCAAAAATTTATATTGGTCTTCATGTAAAGTACCTGTAATTCTTGTCAGATTTTAATGAAACTACATCTTTGGAGAGATTTTGAAAACATACTCCTATATCAAATTTAGCAAAAATCCATCCAGTAGGAACCGAGTTGTTCCATGTGGACAGATGGACAGACATATGACGAAGCTAATAGTTTCTCTTTGCCGTTTTGTGAACGCACCTAAAAAACAGTCACTACACCTTGCACCACATAAGTTAGATTATGACTTTGGCATAGTAGAGGTAAGGTTAGATTAGAAGTTTCTGGTCTCTTGTGGTTGCTGCACAAGGATGCAAAAATGTATGCCACCTGCTTCATTTCCGAGTACTTTGAATTATGTAGGTCACCAAATATTAATGGCATTTATTTGGATCTTAGAATTAACAGCATTTGCTTCCTTAAACACTAGTCACTCAGTAGTGGATATGGAATTTTGAAATAGTGAAAGAACTTCAGGCTTTGAGAGTTCAAAGTGTTCATTGTGAAAATTTAAAATAAGTAAATAAATTGCGGTATGTGTTACCAGTTTCAGTTCCTGTGGCTGGTGCACGTGTGTCAGGTGTGTGTCATTGCCTTGCTTTTCAGATACAGGAAATAGTCGTCAGCAAAATAATGATACAAAGTTTGCAGCGTTCTGGTGGCTGATCTGTCCATCTCTGTCTTTTCTTGTGTTTTCTGTCATACACGCACACCCCTCAGTTATGTTGTTGGCTTCAATTAGATGGTCGATGTTATTATCTTCTCACAAGCACTTCGATGTAGTTCATTGTCGGAACCGATCCTCTCAAGTTGCACCAAACTACTGTAGTGCATCCAGCATTTAAAATGGAATGTTGCTGTTACAGTATATCTGAAGCCTGGCCACAGTGCTCAATCCAGGTTAAGTGCATGGCCACATTCTTGCACTGTGTTAAGGCAAAACCTGTCATTAACATCCCATGACAGTAGTTTGGAGTGTAGTGAAGTGAGTGACTGCCTGCCTTGTAATAGTGTTTTTCAGTACTGCAAATGGTAGGCCTGCATACACGTACATTCAGAAATTACCAGCAGGGTGGTAGTCACTACTTACTGATAATTGATCAGCCATGGATCACAGACATACCACATATCAGGAAAAAACATTGATGTATAAGAAGGATTTTAAAATTTTTGTAAACTTATTTTCCACTTTCACATTGTTGTAATCAGATTTGTATTAGGGTGGGTGTAATGTGTTCAATTATTTACATCAGTGGTAAAATATAAGAAAAAATATGTAAAAAAAAACTTTAAAATACTCAAATAAACAAATTTTAATTTAATATGTATTTTCACTTAATGAAAATTAATACTTTTTCAGTGTTTAACATTCTGTAGAGGTAGTATATCTTTTACTACTTTGCGAAAGTAAAATGGTTTGTATGACCAGCAGCAATGGCAATCTTGAGCACTGTGTTACATTAATCCATTATAACTGTAGTGATATAAAAGAAGAGTACACTGTTACTAAAGGAAATGGAAGAATTTTGGCTGGATATTAAACTTTGAAATGTTTTGACAGCCATGTTGTTGGTAACAGAGCTAAGTACATTGTAGCAGAGTTTGTACAGAGAGAAAAGTTTGACTTCTTATGGCACCATTGGCCATATACTCCATTGTTAATGCTGGATGGGCTATAGCATTAGATCACATAAGTGCCTGAATGAGACTGGAAATGATGGGGTTGATGCACTTTGATGTAACTTGAGAGGTTCTGCTGTGTATCATCATTCTTGTATCTCGTCAAGTCCAGCAGTGTGTGAAGATGTGGAATCCTGTCATAACATTGACAGAGACGACAGATGAAACAGTATCGCCCAACAGACAGCAACTGGTACCCCAGCAGCTCTCACAGAGCCCATATATGTGATCACAGTGTACACATGTTGATGTCATTATAACAGTATCAAGGATGCACTTGGTTTCAGAGCTAACGTTGAACTTGCATTTAGGCAATTGTACCATGTACACAGTAGCTGTATTGCTGACATTTCTTATGTTTAAGGTGAAGTAACTTCCTCAAGACCTTCTTTGATACTGATATATATGAACCATTCATGTTTTAAGGGTAGTCTAATACAAGTGGCACACAATTGTCGAGCCTTAGAAGGGCTGATCTCTTTTAGGGAGCGGAGGTAGAGGGATGGCATGTTAAAAGTTTTGGCTTGTGGGGGCATGGGATTAAGAGAAAATTGCTGCTGACTTTGAACGTATAGGGTTTGAATGGTTGAGGCTACATCACTGTTCCTTCTTCATCTTGAGAGTGGTTTTTTATTCTGGGCTGATATGATGGCTTCAGTCCTTGTCGAATTGTGTCATAGATTGATAATAGTGGCTACATGAATACTATGTGGTCAGCTTGTATCACTCTTGCCAGTTGCCACTCATGGGACTTTATTCTTATGGTAAGGATGGGGCTAGGATTTTAATGCGATTAGTTCGATGGCATAATAGAGCATTTCTTTGAGCACAGCAACACAACCACTTACGTTTAGTGTATATACAGGGTCTGGCAGAAAAACCTGATGATTTTTAAGTTAAAATAAAATGAAAGGTATACTGTCTTTTTATGTGAATTTATTACTAAAATTGTCTTTATCTCAAAGCATTTTAATTACAATATTCACTTCCTGAATATAGTGTCTGTGAGGTGGTGTCCCTTGTCAACACATTCCTGCAAGCGTTTCTGGAAGTTCTGTATCACTTGTTGCAGCATAGTGGAAGAAATTGCTCCCACTTCGTCCCTGATGTTCTGTTTCAAGTCTACCATTGTCCTTTGTTTCTTTTCGTACACCTTGCTCTTGATATATCCCCAGAGGAGGAAGTCCCAAGCTTTGAGATGGGGCAATCTTGCAGGCCATTCAGTATTCCCTTTTCGTGAGATCACGCAAGCTGGGAACATCTCATTGAGGACTCACATTGCAGTCCTCACAGTGTGAGCTGTTGCCCTGTCTTGCTGAAATCAGAGAGTCTGGGTTTCAACACCAAGTCTCGGCAACTCCGGTTCCAGAAATGTGCTAAGCATCTCAGTGTAGCGGGCTGAATTTACTGTTCCTGCCCTGCCTGCCTCGTCTTCTAAGATATAGGGGCCAATCACCCCAAAAGATGCTACACCACATCAAACAATACATAACCTTCTTAGAATGTAAAGGTTTCTGGTGAATATCGCAAGGGATCTCGGTTGCCCAGTAGCGACAGTTTTGAGAATTGACATTGCTACAAAGATTGAAATTTGCTTCATCCGTCATGAGAACGTGGTTAACATTGTCATTATCCAGAGCGTTCAACAGAACCTCACGGACAGTTTTTTGATTTACAGTGTCTTGATCATTTATTGCTTGAACCATAACCATTTTGTAAGGATGGAAATTTAAGTCCTCATGCAATATTTGGCACACCATTCAATCAGACATTCTTAATGCATAGCATTTCTGCTTGCTTATCGCCTAGGACTTCTGACAAATGCCTGACGCACTCCTTCGATGTTCACAGGAGTTCTAAGTGAAGGCTCTCTACCAGGAGGTTTTCTTTTTGCGGCAGACGCTGTTTCTCTGAAGTTTCTCGCCCACAACAGTGCAGTATTGCGACTAGGGACACTGTTGTTCCGATGAATGTTGAAGTGCTGACGAAATATCCGCTGAGTCACAACGCCAGAATTGTTGTTTTTGAAATACATCTCCACAGTGAAAGCCCCAATGCTCTACAGACCAGTGCTCCATGGCAACTGAAATGCTTTGAGTTTCGCTAGAAGGGCGCTCAAGGACAAATCCCCCACACCAACGGTTTCACTGTCAGTTGTGTTGCCAAATCGTCAAGTATTTCTGCTGGACCCTGTAGCATAGTTAAATTTTCACACATAAATATTTATCCCACATAGTGATGACTGAGAAAAAGCTGAATATAGTGTCCCATGACCAGAATTCATAAACTCAGTCTTCTGGGCAAGAGTTAATTGCGAAAAATTTTAGAATTGCAACTGCTAAAATTTAAACATTCACAGATATGGCTTTGAAAACGGCTAGCTAAAAATGGTTATCAAAATTTCAGCATTTGAAATGTTAGAAAAAGTAAACAGATATGCAAAGCCCTCTTTTAAACCCTTTTTGGTCTGCAGTGCCTGCAGTCCAGCCTGTGACCAATCATGTCATGGTCTTCCCACCACTTGGCCTAGCTGTGCTGAACCAGCATGCATCACCTTGGCAGGGTACAACCTACTTTCTCTCTGCAGCGTTTAAGTGTCCGTTGCAAGTATTTGAATTTTAAATGATTTCATTCCTATGTTTTAAGGAATGTACATACCTCCTAAAGAAAACTAATAGTCAGATATTTAGATTAATTTTTCTCAAAATTTGTGGGAGGGCTGCAGCCCTGCAGCTCCTACAGACGAGCTGCCTGTGTCAGTTACCATTGTTGATGGCCATCAGTTGCTAGTAGATGGACTTTTCCAACACACCCTGTGAAAGTTCTGATACAAAATGTCCCAGCCCATCCCACGTATTTGCCAGTATGACACTTGTCCAAACTCATCCTCTGGGGTTGCCAGTTGGTTGCTGCTGGGCAGGTTCGAGCATGTGGGAGGTTTCAGGACCCTGGAGCCATGGCGATGATGGGTGGCAGTAGCCACCATGTGGCAGGATGCCCTGCTGGCTGGCCCATGGAGTCACCACCACCACCCCCCAGTGGTGAGGAAGAAGAAGAAGAGGAGCCCCCTGGTGGGAGTGTTGGAGGGACTGGGGGGCTGGCTGGCACCGTGTTCAGACTGCACTTCTTGGGTTCAGTAGAGGTGGACGAGGAGGGGGGCCGCAAACGACGCAAACGTCTTAAGAAGCACATGGTTGAAGAGGCAGTCACCAAGATCAAGGTTGTGGGCTCAATATGATTTGTGCGGGGAAGAGGGGCCTGATGTGCTGAGTGGCAGGGAGAGGGAGACTGTTGTGTAGCAAGTAAAGTCTGAATGATGAAGTGTGCATCATTGTGTCTGTTCACTGAATGGCACTCTCATACTCATCTCTTATATAGTGTTGAATGGTATTGCATATAGGAGTTGAAAGAATGTGGAAGTAACTTAAGTAAGTAAGTGACTCATTCACTGCATGGAGCATAGTCATTCTGAAGAAACTTATTGAGTTGGTCATCATATTCAAAATAGGAGATTTGATGTTCTAACAATGTTGCTTTTGAGGGTGCTGTCCTAGAATGAAGTGAGAAGAGCTAAAGACCTCTGTCAGGAAAGCTTGTTGGTAGGCTGAAGTCAAAGCTGGGAACATCCTGAGTACAAAGGAGGCATGTGATCAAACTGTTAAAAGTGAAATTAACCACAGTTCTTACATTTTATACCATGACAGCAGAAGCAGATGGTCTGTGGTGTGAATAACAAAACAGTCATTCATTTGTGTAACTTCCATAGATTTGCTTGTTCACCATTATCACCTGATTTGTGTTAAATTAGAACATATCACTGGCATGTGGTTGCTTTCCTTATCACTAACACAGTGTATAGATAGTAGCTAAAAATTTATAGAAGGAATAACGCTCAAATTCAGGAACTTCAGTTAAGTCATATAATTAAAAGAGGGTTGGGATTGAGGATTAATATTATATCCAACAACTGTACCACAATACTTGTACATCACTCCAGCAGCTGTGACTGCTGTACACCATTGGCAAGAGTAATGAGTGAATTTCATTATGTCTGTGGGTGTTCAGTGTTGAGTCTGTGGTAAGAAACAGGGAAGTTATGCTGCTGTGTGGTAGATTATCTGTAATGGATTTTATGAAACCGGCTTAGACAATCTGAATAAAGTGACACTGTGCAGTAGGAAGCTGTCTTACAGTGCTGCCCTCTGTACTAGTGTCATGAGTGCTTTGGGATGTCATCCCCCATTCTGTAGCTAGTTGGTGGATGATTGATAGTTGGGTTATTTATTGACACTGTTCCAAATTCAAAAGTTATATACTATCAGTTTGTATGAGAACATAATGACTTGCATGTCAGTAAAGACTTGGAAGGAGGTGGTCATGGCCTGTTGCACAGTCCTTGCTGAAGAGAGTGAGGAAAACCATGAAAAGCAAGTCAGGATATGAGATTTCAGGCCCTTACAGTAGAATTGTTAGGGTTGTGGTCTTCTGGGATGCTACAGTATGCAGTTGGAAAGATAGGTTTTACCAGCATTGCAGAGAAACCTGCTGCTCCATCGTAAAGGGAGAAGACTGAAGACGAAGGCGACATGTTCTCCAAACATTTGTGTCTATATCCCAGACTACATTGCATCACATCCCAGAAAACCCCTGATGTTAGTACTGTGTTGTGGAACTCCAGTTCTGATAGGGAAAATATTATAGTGCCATCTGACAGATACAGTAGCTGAGCTGAGAATAGGTCTTTTTAAGGTTTTGGACTGTGTTCTTAAACATGGCCTGCTTTACTACTTGCTTCATCACTAATATACAGTAACTGTTGTAACTGTTCATTTCATATAATTAATCTGTGCTAACAAGATATGTGTATTTTGTTCCCCATGCTGTCCTGTTGGTGGACTTTATCACAGGCATTGGTAAGTTCTACAAACTTTACACTAACTCTGGATGTGCAAAGAAAATGTGTACTATGTTATATGTATGGAAAGGTAGACACTGTTGGTATTAATAGTGGAAATTTGTATGAGCATATCCCAGAGATGAGGTAGGTAAGATTATATAAGAGTTTAGCTCAAAATTGTAAGGAGTTATCCAAAAGTTTAAATGTTTTCTCTACCATCTTATCATAGTACATGACTAATGCTGAGTTGATCCTCCATAAAGGAATCCTACCACATCCCACAGCAATATATTATCAAACAATTTTGAGCTATCATTAACCACAGGGCTTAATTCTGGTAAGAAAGATAATAATGTGCTACTAAGGAATGAGATTTGAGGTTTTCACAGTAGTGACTATAGAAGTATGATCTCCTGGAGTCTGATGACATGTAGTGTGGTGAATGCATACCAACACTGTAGAGGAATATGCTGTGTTCATCTTCAGATGGAGCAGGTTACTGCGAATTGTCTGTATGCATGTACCAGGCTACATGGTTTGTGTGTGTATGAATGCTTTTTTATATTCTCAGTTCATATGAGAAACTTTGAAACTAAAGATATTCACATTCAGGGCAGTGTGGCACAGTCTAAAAATATTTTTGATGTGTATTTTACTGTGCTTTATTAAGGCTTTCTTTTTGTATATATTCTCCTCTGTATCAATTGCACATGTTGTCTGCTGCATAATTTAATGCTTGTAGTCACTTCCATTTATCCAGCCACCAGTATTTCTCTCTTGTTATGTGCAATGTTTGCCCATTATACTAGCTAGGGATGACCTATCATTTGTCTCTTGTGTCAGCCTGATCCAGTCCTATTCAGTAGGTGCTGTTATCCTTGCAGTACAGTGGCCAGAGCATGAAGCTGAACCCTCAGCTACAGCTTATGATAATATGTGAAGCTTTACATCCATGGCACCATATGTACTTGTGGCATTGTGCTTGGACATGAGGCTAACTGTAGCTGTGTAAAGGTTTAGAGCAGAACTTAATTGTGTGAGACATGTTGTTTCATTTGTGTGTGCAGACGAGCAGAATAGCCACGAGGTTATGGACTGGGTGACTAGGGTTCAATTCCTGTCAGGGCAAACAGTTCTGTCTCAGGCAACACATTCAGACTGTCTGTGGGGTTTGCCCCTTCTGCTGTGCAGTTGGTACAGAAATAAAGCTGCCAGCACATGAGTCTTGTCACACACTTCCACAGGGATAAGTATGCATGGATGTATTTTCCCATCCCCCATGTGTATTAATGACGTGGTGGTTAATTAAGCATAGGCACTACTTTACCATTGCTGTATGTGTGCACTTAAATGGTTGTTTTGTCAATTCAGGCACCAGAAGGGGAGACACAGCCCAGCACAGAAGTTGACCTGTTCATCTCCACTGAGAAGATCATGGTACTGAATACAGATCTGAAGGTATGTGTTGTTACCATTAGTCTTTGTAAAGCAGTGACCTGTTGCTGTTAGGAACCTAACACTCATTTTTTTGTGTACAGAAGCTCCCATTTGAACCCTGTTGGGCCATATCAGTTCACGCCTTTGCCCCTTATTTCTTTTGGGCCCATTTTAATATTATTTTTCTGTTTCTGCCTAGGTCTCATATACCAAAATACCAAGGATAATGTGAAAATTTTTTATGTACACATTGTACAGTAATATGAAGGAGGTTCAAAAAGATTACTACAATTTTTTGTGAGAATACTTTTACATATTAAGGAAGGCATATAGTTGTATTGCTTTTCAGCATATCCACTTTCATAGTTACAACATGTGTCCCAATATGTTGTAAGATAATCTGTATTCCTGCACTAACAGTCTGGAGTCAACCTGATAGGCAGCGATGCCATTCGTGTTTACATTGAACATCCACATTTGTGTTGAGGTGCCTTCAAGAAAGCTTCTGCTTCAAAATTCTGAGACAAAAAGAGAATGGAATGTATGTGTCGTTGGTCCTTAGCACATTCATGGCTGTTAAATTCAGGCACTTGGCAGTCAATAATATTGTTACTGCATTTTTCACACCTCCCTCATACATGATTTGTATTGTGGGATACTGAAAACTGTTCTGCTGGGATATTCAGCACTGTCTTTGGGTGTTCATTGCCCATTGTTACATTGGACTGTTGACCCTTGATGGTGAGGCCACTACATGGTCTCGAAATTGTGGGCAATGAACACCCAGTCATGGTGCACAATATTCTAAGTGGAGTTCACATCTGCATCCCTTCAAAAGCCTGATAATTGTGTTATGAGATACTGTTTTGTGGTAGTATGCCATCATGTAGAAACACTGAACTGCAGAATTTTCTTAAATGTCTTTTTGTTTCTGAGTGAAAGGCCAGTTTTAATGATTACATCTCAAGTGAAATGTAAATACAATTAGGGACAAATAACTTTAGACTTTAACATAATCAAGAAATGCAGTACTGACCTTAATGTTGTTGATTCCATGCAATGAGAATGTGTGTTTTATTAAAAAACCAACATATACAGGGTGTCCCAGGAGGAATGTGCCAGACTTCGGGAGGGTGTTCCTTATGTTAAAGTATACTGATATAACCCAAAACACCCATGTCCAAAGTTGAACGGTTACAGAGATAATGGCCAGAGAAAAGTGTGGTCTTCTTGCGCGTCCACGCACTGCACCTGTCAGCTGACAATGTTATCCATTTCTGTCCTTGAGTGTGGTGTAATATTACTGCAAGTCAGCTCGCTCA
>Ga0131853_10016345_pt1 | contig 13541 bp, 11 predicted proteins | sample TergutLab28metaG_FD_92764 | JGI IMG/M metagenome (GOLD analysis project Ga0131853, IMG submission 92764) | Labiotermes labralis P1 segment gut microbial communities from Petit-Saut dam, French Guiana - Lab288 P1 (version 2) (version 2) | ecosystem: Host-associated > Arthropoda: Insects >... | reverse complement strand
GCGCCGTCGCCGCGGTCGAGCAGCTGGTCAAGCTCGCCGGCGGCAACGCCCTGCGCGGGGGCAGCGCGATCAACCGGTTCTGGCGCGACGTGCACATGGGCGCCGGCCACCAGGCCAACCAGGAGGACGGCATGTACCAGGCGTACGGCCTGAGCCACATGGGCCTGCCGCTGCCGTCCTCGGCCCGCGTCTGACGAGCCGCCGCGCGGCGAAAGTGTCACCGTGACATCTGCAAAGTGTCACGGTGACAGTTGGCGTGCCGCGTGACACCTCGGAAGTGTCACTCCAAGCGCGAAGTGTCACGGTGACAGTTTCGAAAGTGTCACCGTGACACCGTGCGTTGCGGCTCGATCCCGGCCTGCGCGAGAACGCGTGCCAGTTTGCGCGCCGACAGCGCCTCCGCCCAGCCCCATCGCGCACCGATCGGGCGGTGGCGTCGTACCCGGTCCTCCCGACGCTTCTCGTCCCACAGCACCTCCTCGGACGTACGTCCGCCGGTGAGCTGCTGATCCCGGTACTTGCCGACGCCGTCGAACTCGCCGAACCGCTCCAGCTCCGGCCAGTCGAAGTCGACGACATCGTGGCCGGGCTCGTCGCCGCGCTCGAACGCGACCTGAAGGTCGGGCATCGGCACCTCCAGCAGCACCATCTGTCCCCTGCTCAGCGACTCCCCGGCCGACCCCGATCGACCGTCAGCCAGCTCGAGGTTCCTCATCGCTCGAGCGCGGCCCTTCATCCGGGGCGGCACCAACGCGCACAGCCGAGCGATCGCCTCGGTCGGCGTGATCCGATCCGCTTCGGCCATCTGTCGCAGAAGGGCGTCGAGCGGAAGAAGTACGCCGGGCAGGTCGCCCGCCGCCGCGATCTCGACCGCGGTCCAGGCACGTGAGGTGACCCGGAGACCGGACGGCAGCGTGACGACGTGATCGTCCGGGATGCTGCCGCGGTGCATCATGACGCCCGCGGTCGTACGCCGCGCCTTGCTCGGACGGGTGGCGTGCACCAGCGCGAGATCGCTTCGCAGCTGCGGACAGTCCCACAGCTCGGCTGCGGAGGCCAACGAGAAGACCAGCCCGTCCTGGCGCGCGTCGGCGGTGGCGAAGATCCGCAGGCGGTACTGCTCGGCCGCGGTGAGCCGCAGACCCGCGCCACGGAAGTAGCCCCGCCGGACACGGGCAAGGTCCGGGTCGAGGTGCGGCGGGCTCCCACCCTCGAGACGGCGTACACGTGTCGAGACGAGCTGTTCAGGAAGAGCGGGCTGCGAGGTCATACCGACAAGGCTGCGCCGATCGCCGCTCCGGCATCTCGCAGGCCGACAGTTCTGGGGATAACCCTGTGGATAGCCAACGTGTCACCGTGACACTTTGGCTCTCTAGTGACACTTCGCAAGTGTCACTTCAAACGCGAAGTGTCACCGTGACAGTTTGCAACTATCACGGTGACACTTTGGCGGCAGCAGAAGGCAGGCCCTAGTCGGCCAAACCGATCACGTCGCCATCAGCCAGCGCGGCCAGCTCGTCGGCCGAGTAGCCGAGCCCGGAGAGTACGTCGGCGGTGTCCGCGCCGAGGTCCGGCGGGGCGAGCCGCAGCTCGGGGTAGTCGCCGTCGAACGTCATCGGCAGGTTCGGCACGGTGAGGTCCTGCGCCCGCGGGTGCGGCAGCGGGGTGAACATCCGGATCGCCTTGACCTGCTCGTCCTTGACGACCCGGTCGGCGGTCTGCACCGGCGAGTGCGGTACGCCGGCCTCCTCCAGCAGCTCCACCATCTCGTCGAGGGTGAAGGCGACCGTACGCTCACCGATGGTGGCGTTGACCAGCTCGCGGTTCCGCAGCCGGTCGGGGTTGGTCGCGAAGCCCTCACGGTCCGCCAGGTCCTCGGCGCCGATCGCCGCGAGGAACGTCCGGTAGAGCCGGTCGTTGCCGCAGGAGATGAAGATGTGGCCGTCCGAGGTCGGGAAGGCGCCGTACGGCACCGCGCCGCGGTAGCCCGAGCCGAGCCGCTTCGGCGGCGGGTTGCCCACCTCGGCGCCCATCAGGACGGCGTTCATCCAGGTGAGCGCGGTCTGCAGCAGGGAGAGCTGGACCCAGCTGCCCTTGCCGGTCCGGTCGCGGCGGCGCAGCGCCTCGTAGACCGCGATCACGGTCCACATGCCGGTGCCCATGTCGAGCAGCGAGACCGGGACCCGGGACGGCTCGCCGCCGTCCTGGCCAGTGATCGACACGATGCCGGAGAAGGCCTGCAGCAGCGGATCGTACGCCGGCTGCTGGGCCCGCGGACCGGTCGGCCCGAAGCCGGAGAGCTCGCAGACGATCAGCCCGGGGTTGATCTCCTCGAGCACCTCGGCGGTGAAGCCGGCCTTGGCGAAGGCGCCGGGGCGCAGGTTCTGCACCAGCACGTCGGCCGAGGCGAGCAGCTTGCGCAGGACGTCCTTGCCCTCCTCGGTCTTGTAGTCGAGGGCGACCGAGCGCTTGTTCCGGTTGTAGGCCAGGAACGCGATCGACTCCTCGCCCCAGCTCGGCGGGGCCCAGGCGCGGGTGTCGTCGCCGGTGCCGACCCGCTCGACCTTGATCACCTCGGCACCGAGGTCGCCCAGGGTCTGGGTGGCGAACGGCGCGGCGATCGAGGTGCCGACCTCGACGACGCGCAGGCCCGAGAGGGAGCCGGGCGTGGTGCCGAACTCGCCGTTGAACGGGGTGCCCATCAGAACGACTTCGGCAGGCCGAGGGTGCCGTGCGCGATACCGGCGAGCACCAGGTTGTTGGAGATCGGGGCGGTACGCGGCAGCCGGGCCTCGGTCCACTTCCGGGCGATGCCGTACTCCTCGGTGGCGGCGTAGCCGCCGAAGGTGGAGAACGCGGCGTCGGCGGCCTGCCACAGCGCCTCGCTCGCCAGGTACTTGGCGGCACCGACCTCGAAGCGCGGGTTCTCCCCCGCGGCGTACATCTCGGCCGCGCGCCAGCGCATCAGCGAGGCCGCCTCGAGCCGGGCGTACGCCTCGGCGAGCGGGAACTGGACGCCCTGGTTCTGGCCGATCTTGCGGCCGAAGACCTCGCGGGTGTTGGCGTACTCGACGGCACGGTCGATCAGGTGGAAGCCGGCGCCGATGTACTCCGAGGTGACGATGACCCGCTCGGAGTTCATCCCCGACAGGATCACCTTGAAGCCCTTGTGCTCCTCGCCGATCAGGTTGGCCGCCGGGACGCGCAGGTCGGTGATCGCGAGCTCGTTGGTCTCGTGGTTGACCATGGTCGCGATCGGGGTGGCCACGATCTGGCCGGACGCGATCGCGTCCTTGAGCTCGACCAGGAAGACCGAGAAGCCGTCGGAGGGCTTGGTGGCGTCCTCGCGCTTCTTGGTCCGGGTCAGCAGGAGCAGCAGGTCGGAGTGCTGGACGCGGCTGATGAAGATCTTGTTGCCGTTGATGACGTAGTCGTCGCCGTCCCGTACGGCGAAGGTCTTGATCCGGGTGGTGTCCGAGCCGGCGTCGGGCTCGGTGACGCCGAAGGACTGCAGCCGCAGCTCGCCGGAGGCGATCCGGGGCAGGTAGCGCTGCTTCTGCTCGTCGCTGCCGTGCCGCAGGATCGCGCCCATCGTGTACATGCCGGCCCGGGCGGCGCCGGCGTGGCAGCCGTTGCGCTCCAGCTGCTCCAGGACGACCGCGGCGTCGCGGATGTCGGCACCGCCACCGCCGTACTCCTCGGGGATCAGCATGCTCATCCAGCCGTCGCGGTAGAGCGCGTCGACGAACTCCTCGGGGTAGGAGTGGGTGCGGTCCTTCTCGCCCCAGTACTCGTTGCCGAAGGGCTTGCAGAGCGTGTCGATCGCGTCGCGGATCGCGCGCTGCTCCTCGGTGAGGCTGAAGGCGGACGACTCGATGGCCATGGAACGGACCTCTCTGATCAGCGCCTTCGACGCGCGGCACGACGAGGGCAGGACGGGACGATCCTCAGCACACCCCCACTCGCCCGGCAGCGGCAGACCTCATCTCACTGAGAGGAAATTCTTTACGCCAGGGGCATTGCCCGTGACTGTCGTCACAGCTAGGCTGAACACCGTTCCGAATAAAGGAACGGAATTCCAGAACGGAACGACGTTTCAGATTCAGCCCCACCCTCACCCTCCGGAGGTCCCCGATGTCCACTGCCACGACAGAGCTCTTCGAGAGCAAGCGCTCCGTCCTCGGTCGCGCGTTCGACATCCTGGAGTGCTTCGCCGGGGGCGAGCAGGAGCAGTCGATCACCGCGCTCTGCACCCACACCGGCCTCCCGCCCGCGACCGTCCACCGGATGCTGGCCAACCTGGTCGAGTGGGGCGCCATCGAGCGCGCCGGACGCGGCCGCTACCGCCTCGGTCGCCGGCTGTGGCGGCTCGGCAGCGACGTCCCCAGCAGCCGTGCGCTCAAGGACGTCGCCCGGCCGTGCCTGGTCGACCTGCACGCGATGACCGGCGAGGTCGCGGTCCTCTCCTCGATCGACGGCGACCGGATGGTGGTCGCGGACGTGATCGCCGGCCGTACGGCCTTCCGCACCTGGACCGCCCCGCGCAACATGCCGATCGCCGGCACCGCGCCCGGCCGGGTGATGCTCGCCCACATGCCGCTGGAGGAGAGCCGCCGGCTGCTGGAGCAGGCCGACCCCGTGCTCGCCCGGCAGGGCTCCGACTTCGAGCTACGCCAGCAGCTCGGCGAGATCCGCCGTACCGGCGTCGCGGTCGCTCCGTTCGCCGGCAAGGTATGGGTCAGCGCCCCGGTCTTCGACGAGGACGGCACCATCCGCTCGACCATCTCCGCGGTCGCCGACCACGACCACCACAACGTGCCGGGCCTGACCCGGGTCGTGACCGGTGCTGCCCGCGCGGTGACCCAGGGCCTGCGCGAGCGCGCCGTCTCGGCGGTCTGAGGTGTCGGTGCTCGAGAAGGCCGCCCAGGTCATCGAGGTCCTCAACCGCCATCTCGGCCCCGCCAAGCTCGGCGTGATCGCCGACGAGGTCGGCCTGCCCAAGTCCTCGGCGCACCGCCTCCTCAACGAGATGGTCGGCCTCGGCATCGCTCGCCGGCTCGAGGACGGCAACTACACCGCCGGCTACCGGCTGGTGCAGTGGGGCCACGCCGCCGACCTCGCCCTCGGCATCCGGCAGGCGGCCGAGCCGATCATGCGCCGGCTCTCCGACGAGGTCGCCGAGAGCGTCCACCTGCACGTCCCGGAGGGCAACCACCGGGTCGTCGCCGCCGGCGTCCCCGGCCCGCAGACGCTGCGCCCGGTCATCCGGCTCGGCACGACCCTCCCGCTCGGCCTCGGCGCCTCCGGCAAGCTGCTGCTCGCCTACGCCACCGACCGGGCCCGCGCCGAGGCCCGTCAGCAGGCCACCGACGCCACCGAGGCGGCCTGGCCCGACGACGCCGCCCTCGCCACCCTGCGCGAGCGCGGCTGGGCGACCTCCACCTCCGAGGTGGAGAGCGGCCTGACCGCCATCTCGGCCGCGGTGCTGACCCGTACCGGCGAGGCGCTGGGAGCGCTCACCGTCGCCGGCGCGTCCAGCCGGCTGCCGGAGGAGCGCTGCGCGGAGGTACGCCCCCTGGTGGTCGCCAGCGCCCGCGAGATCGCCCGCGCCCTCGGTGCCTGACCGGGTACTCCGCTCGACACACGACGACACGACGCCCCGTCACCTGGCCCCCTAGCCCAGGTGACGGGGCGTCGATCGCTCCGCGGGTACGGCGACCGGAGGCCGGCCGCCGTACCCCAGGTCAAGCGGTCTTCGTCCGGTCCCGGACGAACTTGGCCAGCCAGATCGCGACGACCAGGCCGCCGCCGTAGAAGCCGCTCTGGATCCAGCCGGTGGCGCCCATCAGCTGCAGGCCGAAGATGCCGGTGGTGAGGAACCAGATCGCGATCAGGGTGCCGATCGGGTTGAACATGCCCGGCTGCACCACGGCGGTGCCGAGGAAGACCGCGGCCAGCGGCGGCAGCAGGTACGACATGGTCTGGCCGGAGTCGAAACCGCCGACCGAGGAGACCAGGATCATGCCGGCCAGGCCGGAGAGCAGGCTGGAGACCAGGTAGGCGCCGAAGCGGACCAGCTGGACCTCGATGCCGGCGAGCCGGGCGACCTCCGGGTTGGAGCCGATGAAGATCATCGCCCGGCCGAGCGGGGTCCAGCCCAGCACGTAGAAGATCACCAGCGCCAGGACCAGGCAGTAGTAGAACGAGATCGGCATCCCGAGCACCTTGAACAGCGCCACCTTGGCGAAGCCGGGGCTGACCACCGAGACGATCGCGTTGGACGAGATCATCTGCGCCAGGCCCTGCAGCAGGGTCGCCATGCCGAGCGTGACGACCAGGGAGTTGACCCCCTGGTGGACCACGAAGAAGGCGTTGACCGCGCCACAGGCCACCGCGGCCAGGATCGCGACCAGGCAGGCGGCCCAGATCGGCCAGCCGTGCACGCCGGCGAGCACCGGGATGATCGTCGCGGAGAGGCCCATCACGGCGGCGAACGACAGGTCGAGCTCGCCGACGAGCGAGGTCACCAGGATCGCCATCGCCAGGAAGATCGTGACCTGCTGGCCGCCGAAGATCGAGGAGAACGTGGTCGAGGAGCCGAAGATGTCGGGCTCCTGGGTCCAGAAGAAGAGCGACATCGCCGCCCAGACCACGACCAGGGCGTACTTGGCCAGGAACGGACCGACCCAGGCCGGGGTCCGGCCCGAGCGCGGGCCGGGCTCGCCGGTCGGGGCGGGGGCGTCTGCCACGGGGGCGACGGTCTCGGACATGGGAACCTCCATCACACAACGTCCATCGGTACGGCGTAGATCGCGTCGAGGAGCTCGTCCTCGGAGTCGGTCCGCAGCTCGCGCGGCGGCAGACCGGGGTTGAGCACGAGGATGCGGTCGGACGCCTCCACGAGGTCGGACGGCTCGGTGCTGACCAGCAGCACCGCCATCCCGGCGTCGGCCGCCTCCGCGACGACGCGGAGCAGGTCGGCGCGCGCGCCGACGTCGACGGCCTGGGTGGGCTCGTGCAGCACCAGGAGATGCGGCTCCACGGAGAGCCACTTGGCGAAGAGCACCTTCTGCTGGTTGCCGCCGGAGAGCTCCTTGAGCAGGCTCATCGAGGAGCCGGTCTTGATCCCCAGCCGGCCGATGGCCTCGCGGCTCATCCGCTCCTGCCAGTTCCGGGCGACGTACCAGGCCTTGCCGAGGCGCCGGAAGTTCGGCAGCGCGACGTTGTCCCGCACGCTGAGCTCGACCGCGACGCCGTCGCGGATCCGGCGCTCGGGCACCATCGCCACGCCGGCCTTCATCAGCTTCGCCACCGAGCCCTTGGCCAGCTCGACGGTGCCGGCCTCGGTGGTGACCGAGCCGGTGCCGGAGGGCCGGGCGCCGGAGACGAGGTACGGGATCTCCTCGAAGCCGGTGCCGGGCAGGCCGGTGATGCCGAGGACCTCGCCCCGGGCGATCTCCAGGTCGATCGGTGCGCTCACGCCGGGCACGGTCAGGCCCGTGATCCGGGCGGCGACGGTGCCGGTCTGGGGCGTGCCGGCGCGGGTGCCGAGTCGCTCGACCGTCTTGCCGAGCATGTGCTTGGCCAGATCGGCCTCGGTGAGGCCGGTGGCGTCGAGACCCTCGCCCACCACATGGCCGTCACGCAGCACGGTCACCTTGTGGCTGAGCGAGAGCACCTCGTCGAGGCTGTGGCTGATCATGATGATCGAGGTGCCGCTGGCCGCGATCCGGCGGACCAGCTCGTGGAAGCGCTCCAGCTCGTCCTTGGGCAGCGAGCGGGTGGCCTCGTCGAGGATCATCACGCCACCGCCCGGGGCCTGGTCGCGCAGCGCGCGGGCCAGGCCGACGGCGGCTCGCCGGGAAGCGGAGAGCTCCCCGACGAGCGCCTTGGTCGAGACCGGGATCTCGAGTCGTTCCAGGGTCGCGGCGGCGTACTGGTGCTGCCGCTTCCAGTCGATGTGCCGGACCGGGCCGGAGGTCTGGTAGCCCCCGACCACGATGTTCTCGGCCACCGTGAGGTGGTCGACCAGACCGAGGTCCTGGTGGACGACGGACATGCCGGCACTGTTCGCGGCCCGCCACTGGACGGGCAGCGCGAGGCGCTGCCCGTCCAGGGCCAGCGAGGCCCCGGCGTCCGGTGCGTGATAGCCGGTGAGGACCTTCACCAGGGTCGACTTGCCGCAGCCGTTCTGGCCGACCAGGGAGTGGATCTCACCGGGCTGGACGACGAGGGTGGCGTCGTGCAGGACCTTGGTGGAGCCGAAGGTCTTGCTGACGTTCCTCGCTTCGAGCCGCGGGGTGGTGCTCATGATCAGCTCTTGCCCCAGGACTTCAGGAAGGCGGCCTTGTACGAGTCGTCGCCGAACCAGGTGCTGGTGTAGTAGTCGTCCGGCTTGATCGTGCCGAGCGCCTTGACGTTCTCCTGGGTGAAGACCCGGTCGGCCTCCTCGGTCACCGGGGTGACCGGGTCGCCGGAGACGAACTGCATGAGGCTGTTCGCCATCCGCCAGCCCTCGAACTCCACCGACATGCCCGAGCTGGTGGTCTCCGAGCCGGCCGCGACACGGGCCAGGCCCGACGGGTCGGCGCCGGTGCCGACGATCTTCAGCTTGTTGGTGAAGCCGGCGGCCTGGACGCCCTGCAGCGCCGGGGCGACGAACGAGTCCGGCGGGATGAAGAGGACGTTGGTCTTCGGGTGCGCGGCGAGCGCGGCGCTGATCGCGGTCGGCAGCTTGTCCAGGGCGCTGGAGGTGAAGTCGATGGTGTTGACCTCACAGGTGGGGCAGAGCTGCTTGAACTTGTCGATCGCCGCGGCGCTGAAGCCCTTGGTGAGGCTGGAGTCCTGCAGGTTACCGACCAGGAAGTGGGTGTCGGCGCCGCCCGCGTTGATCGCCTGGAGGGCGACGTTGGCGTACTCGTCGTTGAGGAACTTGGTGTTGTCCGCGTACGCGAGGGTGGCGTCGGCCGGCTTGTTCGGCGACGGGGCGACGCCGCCGAGCAGCACCTTGACGCCGCGCGCGGTGAGCGCGTCGATGGCGTTGGCGAGCGGCTCGTAGTCCATGAACAGCGGGACGGCGACGGCCGCGCCGCGGTCGCCCGCGGTCTTGAGGCAGTCGGCCATCACGCTCGGGTTGGCGCCACCGTCACAGATGTAGCCCTTGGCACCGAGGGCGGCGAGCGCCTCGATCATGCCCTGCGCGACACCGTGCATCAGCGGGATCTTGTCCGAGAGCGGGATGATCGCGACGGTCTTGCCGCTGATGTCGGCCGGGTTGGCGAGCGGGCTGCTCGGCACCGGCCAGTTCACCGGGGTGGAGTGGTCGGCGACGAAGGCCTTCGCCTGAGCGACCACCTCGGCGCTGGCGCCGGAGCCGCCCGCGGAGCTGGTGCTGTTGCTGCCTCCGCAGGCGGTGAGCGACAGGGCGCCCACCACGGCGGTGGCAAAGAGGGCCGACGCGCGACGACGCGCGCGGAGGGGAGTTGCCATCGGAGTTTCCTTCTGTGGACGGCGACGCGACGTTGCGCCGCCTGTTGGGGTGGTGGCAGAGACCGGCACGGGTGACCCGGAGCACCCGTGGCGGGTGGGTCAGGTGTGCGAGATGAAGTCGATGACCTGCCGGTTGAACTCCTCGGCGTGCTCGATCATCGCCCAGTGGCCGCACCGGTTCAGGAGCAGCGCACGCGAGTTCGGGATGTTGCTGAGCAGGATCAGCGACTTCTCGTAGTGGGTCACCCGGTCGTCCTTGCCGTGGATGAGCAGGGTGGGCTGGGTGATGCCGGCGAGCTTGTCCAGCTCGACCCAGACCGGGACCGGACCGCGCTTGGCGGTGCCGTCGACGTAGTTCTTCAGGTGGTCGGGGCGAGCCAGCGCGGCCTCGGAGCGAGCGCGGGTGAGCTCGTCGGTGGCGAACCGGGCCTTGTCGAAGGTCATGATCTCGACGAGCCGCTTCATGTTCTCCGGGCTCGGGTCGACGTACGCCGCCTTGAGGACCTTGAGGCCCTCGGACGGACCGTCGCCGGCACCGAAGAGGCCGGGGTGGCGGCCGATCGGCGGGCCCATGGTGACCAGGTGGGTGATCCGGTCGGGGTGGAGCGTGGCCAGACGCAGGGTGGTGTGGCCGCCCATCGAGTTGCCGACGAAGGCGGCCTTCTCGATGCCGAGCGCGTCGAGGAACTCGATCGCCGCGGCGACGTGGTCCAGCTCCTCGTTGGTGCAGGCGTCCGAGTCGCCCCAGCCGGGCATGTCGACCGCGAGGACCCGGAAGCCGGCCTCGGCGATCGGGCCGATGTTGCCGGCGAAGTTGCTCCAGCCGGTGGCACCGGGGCCCGAGCCGTGCAGCAGGACGACCGGCGTGCCGTCGGCCGGGCCGGCCTCGTAGTAGCGCAGCTTCCAGCTCGGGGTCTGGATGTCGCGGGCGATGTCGTCCTTGCGCAGTTCCATCGGGTGTCTACTCCGGTCTCGTTCGGTCGGTCAGAGGGTCGGCACGGCGAGGCCGTACGGGTCGGCGGCGGCGACGAAGCGGTCCGGCCGGACCGCGACCACGCGAGCGCCGTACCGCTGCAGCCACGGGAGCAGCACGCCCTCGACGTCGATCAGGTCGTCCGCGCCCTCGGAGAAGGCGTCCTGCGGCCGGATCGCGACGTAGCGGGCACCGAGCGCGTCCCAGCCCGCCTTCTCCTCCGGGGTCAGCACGGTGGTCGGGTCGATGCCGGCGCCGAGGAGGACGAAACCGTCGCCGAGCAGGTCGTCGAGGCGGGCCATCCGGCCGACCGCGTCGCTGAGCACCGGCTGCGGCAGGATCCGGCCGATCGCCGAGGCGTCCTCGAACGGGCCGCGGAACCAGCCCGCGCTCAGCACCGGCGGACGGTTGCTCGCCGGCTCCCAGGGGGTGACCACGAACGACGGGTCCGGGGTGGTGTGCCGGGCGATCTCCTCCGGCGTGGCCTGCTGCTTGATCACCCGGCCCAGACCGACGGCCCGGTCGGTGCAGTCCTCGACGTCGGGCCGGCGCTCGGCCTCGTACGTGTCCAGCCACTCCTCGCCCAGGCTGCCGGCGAGGACGCGGCCGAGCTTCCAGCCGAGGTTGTGCCCGTCGCGCATCCCGGACTGCATGCCGGCACCGGCCCACGGCGGCATCATGTGCGCGGCGTCGCCGGCCAGGAAGACCCGGCCCTCGCGCCAGCGGTCGGCGGCCCGGACGTGGTGCCGGTAGAAGGCCCACTGGTGGATCTCGACGTCGTCCTCGGTCCGGCCCAGCGACCGCAGCAGCGGCCAGACCTTCTCGGCGCTGTCGTAGTCGGCGGGAGTCTCGTCGGGCTTGAGCGGGATCTCCCAGCGGTGCGCGCCGGCGGAGAGGGCGATGTCGACGACCGGACGCTCGGCGTCGGTCCAGAAGGTGAGGAAGTCGCGGTCCGGCCACCAGCGCTTGGAGTGGCAGTCGATGATGATCCACTGCGTGTCGACGGTCTCCCCGAGCAGCTCGATGCCGAGCAGCTCGCGGGTGCGGCTGGAGCCGCCGTCGGCCGCGATCGCGTAGCGCGCGCGGGTGGTCCGGGTGGTGCCGTCGCTGGTCTTGGTGGTGAGGGTGACGCCGGTCCCGTCCTGCTGGACGTCGAGGACCTCGGCGCCGTACCGGACGTCGATCAGGTCGCCGTACAGCTCCTGGCCGGCGGCGCGGAGCTCGGCCTCCATGGTGGGCTGGTAGATGTTGTAGAACCGCGGCCGTACGCCGAGGGTGCCCTCCGGGTGCATCACCCGCATGACCTCGTGCTTGTCGTACGTCAGCCAGCGCAGGCCGCGCTGCGGCTCGATCACCTCGAGGATCCGCTTGTCGATGCCGAGGTCCTGGAAGATCCGGACGGTCCAGTCGTTGACCGTGACCGCGCGCGCCCGCGGGTAGATCGACTCCTCACGCTCGAACGCGACCACGCTGGCGCCCTGCTTGGCCAGGCTCAGAGCGGCGATCAGGCCGGTCGGGCCGTAGCCGATAACGGCGACGTCAGCGTCGTACTGCTCGGTCATGGAAGCTTCTCCACCTCACTGTTTTGTACCGATCGTTCGGTTCGTTAGTGAGGACCCTCACATGTGAGCGGAGCCACGTCAAGGGGTTCGCGAGCAAATTCCACAGGCTGCGAGAAGGGCCTCCAACGACCCTCTCCGGGGATACGCAGACGCCCGCCGACCCCTCCCCGGAAGACCGGGGAGGGGCGACGGGCGACGTGCTCCCGGAGCCGGGAGATCAGGCGTTCGCGACGAAGTCGATCACCAGTCGGTTGAACTCGTCGGCGTGCTCCAGCTGGGCCCAGTGACCGCAGTGGTTGATGATGTGGGCGCGGCTGTTCGGGATGTGCGCGACGGCCCACAGCGTGCCCTCGAACGGCGCGACCCGGTCGTCCCGGCCGTGGATCAGCAGCGTCGGCGCGGTGATCTTGGCCAGGTCGTCGAGCGCGGCCCACTTCGGGATCGGCGCGCCGATGCCCTCCTTGGCGACGTTCGCGACGTGGTTCGGGTTGGCCGCGATCGCCGCCGCCCGCTCCTTGACGATCTCCGGCTTGGCGAACCGCTCGCCGTCGAAGACCATGATCCGCACCAGGCGCTCCATGTGCTCGACGCTGTAGTCGGTGTAGCCCTGGTACATGATCTTGATGCCCTCGGACGGGCCGGTGGCACCGAAGAGGAACGGCTTGAGCTGCAGCGGCGGGCCCATCGTGATCAGGTGCGAGACCCGCTCCGGGCGCTCGATCGCCATCCGGATCGAGGTGTGGCCACCCATCGAGTTGCCGACGAACGCGGCCTTCTCGATGCCGAGCGCGTCCATGAACTGGCTCAGCGCGTCCAGCGGCTCGTACGTCTTGAAGTCGACCTCGGAGGAGCCGCCCCAGCCCGGCAGGTCGATCGCCAGCACCCGGAAGCCGGCGTTCGCGATCGCCTCGATGTTCGGGTTGTAGTTCGACCAGCCGGTCGCACCCGGGCCGCCGCCGTGGATCAGGATGACCGGGTGGCCGTCGGCCGGGCCGGCCTCGTTGTAGTGGATCGCGAAGTCGGCGGTGGTGAGGTCCTTGGCGATGTCGGACTCGACGAGGGTCATCAGTGCGCACCTTCCGGGGGCATGTTGGTGAACGGGGCCTGGCCGAGCAGCTCGTGGACGACCTCCGGCGGGCGGTGGCCCCACCAGTGCAGGCGGTCCAGGGTCTGGACCTCCCAGGTGTCGTCGTCGATGAGGAGACCGCCCCAGCCGTACTCGACCGAGAAGCCCGAGGGCGTCCGGACGTAGAAGCTGAACATGTGGTCGTTCGGGTGCATCCCGAGCGTCATCTCGAACGGCTGCTTGGCGTCCATGCAGCGGTCGTACGCCAGGCCGACGTCGCGGATGTCGGTGACCTCGACCATGAAGTGGTGGGTCCGCTTCGGGTGCGGCATGTCGCCCAGGGCGAGCGAGTGGTGCCGCGGGTTGCAGTGCATGAAGATCAGGTCGGCGACGATGCCGGGAGCGAGCTCCTCGATGATGATGTCGCTGATCTTGAAGCCGAGCAGGCCCT
>Ga0131853_10016344_pt1 | contig 13541 bp, 7 predicted proteins | sample TergutLab28metaG_FD_92764 | JGI IMG/M metagenome (GOLD analysis project Ga0131853, IMG submission 92764) | Labiotermes labralis P1 segment gut microbial communities from Petit-Saut dam, French Guiana - Lab288 P1 (version 2) (version 2) | ecosystem: Host-associated > Arthropoda: Insects >... | reverse complement strand
TTTAAAAAAAAAAAATAAAAATTTTTTTTTTTTTTTTTTTTTTTTTTTTTTTATTTATTGCACCAAAGTTTTGGCCCTGAGGTTTTATTTATTGGCAGATACTCAACTTTGACAAAAATATCAACTCAGTGCAATGTGACATAACATAAGTTTCCTGGACACTACCATTATTCCCCTTTGTAACTGTTAGGCACATTACACTTGATATGGTCTGGTAACTGTTTGATATTATTTTCAACACAAGTTTTACACCATAAAATATGCTGTGTATATTATGTTAATATTGGCATGTTCAGCTGTAAATTTTGCTCCTGTTACAAACACGGTGGGGTTTCAATGTGTTGGTGCATGTGCAATATTATTTAGTTCTACAGAACAGTGTTACTGACTGACTCTTGTATTGTGGAAAATTTCCAGATAGAGTTGTAGATGGCCATGTCTTTCAGCACATTATCATTCACCCTTTCATAATTACCATCATACCAAATATAACTCTGTTTTTGGTTTGTAATCGGTGTGATTGTGCTTTCATTTACATTTGGGATTGTAATAGAATGTTTGTTTTTAGTTATTTTTAGAAATAAGTTACAGTATTGCTTAACAATTGCTGCTGTTTAGTTCTGATGAAGAGGATCCAGCAACAGCAGAATATGCGAAGAAGAGAGATGGTGACTCAGATATACCTGAAACAAAAAGAAAAAAGAAGAAGAGGAAATTAAAATCAAATAAAAAGAAGAAAGTAAGTGATCGTCTCTAGTCAGTAAAGTTGTTTTTACCGAAAAGTTGTAAAGTTTTAACTATCAGCATATGAAACAGCTTTATCAGATAAATTGTAATGCAGGTTATGTATCGACTTAAGTTAGGTTATCTAACAATCCAGTTTCAATTCATATATTTTGTGTTTAGTACAAAATTTGGAGGAATAAGAAAGTAGTTATGGCTTATCGAAAGGTGATATGTTAACAGTTTTTTTTTGCAGCATCTAGGGCAACAATAAATTCATTAGTTGACTAAATAATTTATATCTTATAATGATTAAATTATATATATTTGCTACTTCCAAAACTTCTTGATTTTGACTGTGCTTATGGCATTTGTTGTTTCCACTTACAAGAGGTAAACATTCAGAGCACACATTCTTTAAGGCAAAGCATAGAAATGTGGAACACGTATGAACAATAATAAAAGTGTTGATAATCATTTTGTTTGAATAAAGGATTTGGTGGATTGCAGAGTGCTGTGATTTTAACAACAGTCATAATCTTTTTGTCTGTACTGGATATCGCACAAGTTTTATGTGTTGTCAGTCTCTTGGGATTTTAGTATTTGTTTATGAGTGTGTCTGATTGTTGAAGGTGATTATGAATGTCAGCTTTACCTCTCTTGGACACTGAAGTCAAGTGGTATAATGTGTATGATTGTATTTTGCTTTGGATCTCAGGATCTCTGCACCATATAACGTGTTTCTGCTTAACTGTAGAAACATGTGAACAGTCAAGGTTGTATGAATTTCACTGTTTTTGTACTTAGAAGAGAGTAGGAACAGGGACAGCCAGCTGGTGAAGCAGCTAGGGTATGGCCTGGACAAAGTAGGGTTTGAATGCTGCCATAGGCAAGAGGGCTATGGCCTGGATGAAGTAGGGTTTGAATGCTGGCATAGGTGAGAGATTTTGTCTTCTCCAGAATGCTAAGAATGGCTCTGGGGCACACTCAGTTTCCTGTTCAGTGGGTGCCCTAGTTCTTTCTCAGACGTCAAGCACCCGGGGTGTGAAGTTGACCACTTAAATCCCTTTAGTGCTGTGGTTAAGAGTGAGTGGAGCTGTACCTCTGCTCCCCTTATATGTCTTCTCGGTGTGGACAGGGACAGCTTTTTTCTCCCCCTCCTCCTCCCAAAGAGAATTAATGTAAGGACATATAACTAACCAACCAGATACAGCCTTACATTTACAAGTAACGTGAGTGTTGATAGTGGGGTGTTCTGATTTCAAGTGCACTCCTTATCCACATAGACAGTGTCAGGATGAAAGTATTAACTTTCGTATGTAATTGACATCCCTGAGTACTAATTGAAAAGTGGGGATATAATTTGATCATTGCAAGGGATCATGGATAGAATGGAATGGAATATAATAAAGGAGGGCAGGCATCATAATTACCCATATACTTCTGTAAGGGTTTAATTTTAATTAATTTGATGCCTAGAATGGCTACTGTTGTTATTCTGTTGTGCAGCCCTTTAGCTCATGCTTTCAGCAGCCCTGCATCCTATACAAAGAGCAGTATCCTGCTGATGGATATGCCCTCAAAGTCCCTTGGTTTCATAAAATGTTGACACAGGTGCCTAAATCTTATTGTAGCCAATTCCTTGCACACACAAAGAGCATAACAGGACAGTTGAAATTGCCTGTTTGTATCTACATCTACTGTGGACTAGTCCCAGTTTGAATAAATGTCTGTTTAGGTAACAATGTCGTGTTAGCAGCCTAGTCAGTATTAGCTGGTTTTGGCCTAGGCTAAATAGTTCTTTAGCTCTTTTAGCAGAGGATCTTTTGCCCTTAGCCTGCCTGTGTCCACAAATGGATTGCCAATACTCCTCATATTTCCTGATATCACCTGTGACAACCTATGCAGATATGGAAACAGCAGGCTCAAGTACTCTAATGGATATGAGGAGTGCTGCCTGGCAAATTTGAGGTCATTGCTACTGTTTTGCCAAGATACATTTACATACTGCCAACCATATGGCCAGACAAGAATGGGAATGTCAGCATGTATAAAATTGGTGGGAAGGATTGCAGTTATGCTAGTGGACAGAAGAACCAGTTGTTTAACAGAGAGGGGTGACTGATTGTCAGTACCATACTTTTGTCTTAACAGTATTAGTACATGTGTCTTAATTTGCTGATGCATAATAGAAAGACATACATAATATGCAGTGATGTTCATGCCATTGTGGGATCAGATCTGTGGTGTTACAATTATGTCAGTTTGGCATTTATAATTATTTCAGGAAAGTTCACACAGGAAAACTAAAAAGGATAAAAAGACAAAGAAGAGGAAAAAGAAACATGTGTCAAGCAGTTCATCCAGTTCTTCAGAGGATGTTGAAGAAGTGGAGGTGTGGGTTGAGAAAAACAGTAAGTTGTTTCCCAGGTCATTACTTTTTATGTTTGTCCATGTTATTTAAAGGAAAAAAACACTTCTAATGAATGATATGAACTTGTATAGCAGTGTTTAATTCCATTCCTTATCATATTAAAATCATGGGTCATGCTCATTCTATATGTATTATTTTTATAATAACATGAGCAGTATAAAGATCCTAAAGAAGTGGTTCACAGGATTTTATGAACTCATAAATGTTCCACCTTTATTAACATAATATTAGAAATCAGAAGTTATGCTTATTTCTTGCTGGTATTAAATGAACTTTGTAGGCTAAATAGTGTGGTTAAATAAGAATGAACAATAAACAGATACGGTAATAATTGTTTGCAGCTCGAAGACGAGTGCCATTAAAGAAATACGGAACCATTTTCTTTTAAGAGTCTGTAACTACTACATATAAATGTGGATTTGTTGTAAATTCTTCTATGGTATTTAAATTTGGATTTTTGGTACATGTTTATAGATGGATTGTATACAATTTCTCCTTAGTAGACTGCTTGTAAGTAAGGTTTATTTCATGCAGTTTGGTTATGTAATAGCTGAGTAGAAATCCTAACACACACAACCATCATCCTCGTACACAACAAACAAATGTTATGTTGTTTAGAATATTTTTCTAAACATAACAACAGATGCTGGCCAGAACATTGTGCATTTGGATTTTTTGTATTAAAACAGTGATTTGGTTTCAGAGTAGTTAATTTTGACAGGATTGAAACAGGGTGACTCTCTGTCACCAATATTTTTCAATTTAGCAAAACAAAAAGTGATACAAAGTATAAAAATGGTTCATAATGTTATAAAGATTGGTAAAGAACAATTGAATGTATTAGCATATGCAGATGACATTGTATTAATTGGAAAAAATGAAATAGAAATAAGACAACTTTTTGTAGAAATGGAAAACATTGCCAGAAAGTTAAGACTACACATAAATCAAGGGAAAACAAAATATATGATAGTGGAATGGAAAAATGGCTCAAAACAAAATAAAATGGGAAATTAACAATTAAAAATTTCACATTTTAAAGAGTTGAAAATTTTAAATATCTAGGTGTTGTACTCAATGAAAATAATAAGCACCGAGTAGATTTCAAAGAAAGAATTAAAAAATGCTAACAAAACACTTCATGCTACAAACATTTTTCAGTAATAAAAATATATCTGAAAAACTAAAATTAAGACTAAAGAGCACAATAATAGACCAAACTTTAACATGTGCATCAGAAACCTGGATACTAACAAAGGGAGATAGAAAGCAAACATTTTTGAAAGGAAAGTGTATAGAAGAATTTTAGGCCCAGTATATGACAGTGAAAAAGAAAATTGGAGAATATTAGCCAATAAAGAAATTTATGCAATGGTTAAAAAACCCACTATAACAGAGACTATAAGGTTAAATAGATTATGCTAGTTAGAGCATGTACAGAGAATGGAAGACAATAGAATTCCCAAATAGTATTGTATATGAATTTGGAATCAACAAGGCTGAGGAGTAGACCAAGACATAGATGGCAAGATGAAGTGAGGGAGGATGGAAGACTAGGTGGTGGAAAAGGGTGGAAGGAAAGAGTGTATAACAGAGAGGAATGGAAGAAGCTCCTGAGAACAGTAAGGAATCATCACATTCTGCACATGCCAATGGAATGAATGAATGAGTAGCTAATTTTGGGTGTTCCTGTTTTCAGAAGCTGAATGTTCTGGCTCAGAAGATGAAGATGGTACAGTAGGACCAGTGCAAAAGCAGCATGTCACTCTCTCTACCAAAGATTATGGTAAGGCTCTCCTGCCTGGAGAAGGTGCTGCCATGGCTGCATATGTGGCAGAGGGAAAACGTATTCCAAGAAGAGGAGAAATAGGTCTTACATCAGAGCAGATAGCATCTTTTGAATCTGTTGGCTATGTTATGAGTGGAAGCAGGTAAGGAATATTTTTCCAGTAAGGTTTCATTCTTATGTTTATTTTTTACTTCCTTGTGGATAAGTCATTCACATAAATTTAATGTTTTTCATATCACGCAGTAGATTTATTATACAGTATTTAATCCAGCAATTGCACAGTCAACAAAAAACAACCATTTGTCACTTTAATGTGTGCCTCATACATGTATCAGCCTTTACATTATCATCCTCAAGAAGATCTCAAAAGAATACAATAATGGCACATCTTTACATCTTACTGTATCAACACCAAAATATTCTGATCAACAAAGAAAACTCAATCTACACCCCTTCAATGAACTATTAAATGACACTCCACTAGAACACACAAGTGGGTAATCAAACATTACCACAACACTGACCATTAGCACAAACACAGATTCAGTACTCAAGTGAACCACCATGACATAAGCACATACTGACAATGCAGAGTATGTACACTTAATGCAGTTAACTACTATAACTTTACCATCAGATGCATAAAGCTAAAGGATGTTACATTCATAATTAATTATATTCAAGATAACTCCTGTAGAGTGAAGATGATATATTCAAATTAATTGGATACATCATATCTATGACTCCACATTTGCACATCTTTAACCGAATCTGCCATTACTGTATTCCTTTGAGACCTCTATGAGGATGGCCACGTGAAAGCTGAAGCATGTAGCAAGCACAAATCAAAGTGACATCTTGTTTATTGTGCAGCTGTTGGATTCAGTACTGTATAATAATCCATGTATTTTGCTTCAAGGCCTCATTCTTGTGGGATGTTACACAGTGTATATTGGTGGTTGTTTACCAGTGTTTCGGGACAGGCTGTGGTCTCATATTCAAAGGTCAAGCAATCCAAGAACTGCTGCATAATGTCACAGGAGAGTAAAGGCCTCATATACACTATGGCAGAAGTTTGAAATCTTGCATGTTGCTTCAGCTGTGGATTGGGTATTGAAGCAAGTCCTGTCACTGTTTGCTTCACATACCTGTAGGTGCTTGGCCATATGCAGATGCAGATCTAAACATCAGACTAGCTTATCCTAGAATCACAACTTGAAGATTCTGATGGTAGTACACTTTTAATTTTGATGCAATTTCAGAAATGTTTCAGACTGCTAGATAAAAGAAGTAAAAATGAAAATAACAAATAGAATATAAACTACTATCTAGTTACTGTGTAATATCTGTTTTTACTTTTCAGTTTTTAAATCAAGAGTTAATATTCCATCCTATCCAAGCATTTCAAATTTGGCATGTTTTCAGGTCATAAATACACTGTCAACTTCTTTGTGGAGCATTATTTGTGGGATAAAAATTAAAAACATGACAATGAAACAAAGTTTTGAGGTTATTTCACACTGACATTTTTTTATCTTCTGGGATGTTACCCAGCATTGATTGGTGGTTGGTTACATACATTTTAGGACAACCTGTCAGTCAAGTAGTCCAAGAATTCTTGGACTGCTTGACCCTTGAATATAGGACTGATAGGTTGTCCCAAACATTGTTAACTAACTAACTACCAGTCAACGCTGCGTAACACCCCAAAAGAGCGGATACCTTACTTGAAGTTGCATATAGATAGTTGCCATCTGTATTAACAGAAGTTTAGCATGAAGACTGATTGCTATGTGACATACGGTAATATGCGAAATTTGCTGTGCCCCTACAGCCATGGCAGAATTTAAAAGATTTAGGCATCATAAATGTTCCTCGAGTCCTTAGATTTTTTATTAAGTTGTTACATTTCTTTTGAATCATCCTCTTGTTTGTCTTATGTATAATTATGTTGAATGTGTTTGTGATATGCTATGTTTTCTTCCTACTACGAGTTTCCATCATTTTGTCACTCCATCAAAAAAATCTGAAGTATAGATATTATTTTCTTTGTGTATACTCGGTATACACATTTTCTCCTTGTAACTTTTTATACTGTGATGATTAAGAAATCCATGTTTTAAAAATAATTGTATGTTATGCATGTACAACCATATTGATATAGTCCCATTTTATAGAACAACATTGTTTTCTTAATGTTGCGTACTGGTAGGTTCATTCTTATGAGAAATGTTATTTGAAAATTGCTGCTTTCTGTGATGTGGTGCCATGCAGTTAGGTAGAAATTGCCTGATGGTGGAGGCAGTAGGATTTCCTGGAATGTCAGTACACTTCTACCAGACTACACATTGTGATGTCTCAGAAGACAGCAGTCACCATAGTCGATGCCTGCGAGTACCTCAGTATGTCACTCACTTTATTTGATTCTCTTTTCATTTTCTAGACATCGTCGCATGGAAGCTGTGCGTATCCGTAAGGAGAACCAGATATACTCCGCGGATGAAAAGCGTGCCCTGACTATGTTCAGTAAGGATGAACGTCAGAAACGAGAGTACAGGATATTAAGCCAGTTTAAGGAAATGGTTAACAGTAAAGTGGCCACTGAGAAAGGTAATGCGCGAAAGTGAGGGTTAAAGTCTCCATCATTTATACATGAATGAAATTTCAGTATGGCTGAATATTTTGTATGCTACCAGTACATACATAAAGTTTATGTACAGACATGTGTTATGTTATCTGTATTTAGAATGTTAAATAGTGGCTAGGATATATTTTAATTACTGTTTGGTTTGGATTGTGATTTGAAGGCAGATGTAAACTAATCATCTTTAAAGCTAACCTAAATGGAACAAGTATCTGTATTATGATGGATATCTTGTATAATGAACATGTTTGTCCAATTACTGAGTGACTTTACGTTAATTTTTACTCACCCCCTGCTCACATATTTTACCAACAGCATATTCCCACACTGAGTTTTATACGTGTTTTGAGGTATCTTTTCTTATGGGATGTCAAGCATCAGACATTATTAACCCTTTAATGCCGAATGACTTATATATACGTCACAAACTGTGTGTTGAAGTTTGGGGCAATTTTGTTCACTCCTATGTGGTTAACTGCTGTGGCATGTGATGCTTCAGGACCCTTGAAGGTCAGGCTTTCATACAAGAGCCAGAATGTACCCCCCCTCCACCTCCTAAACCGTTCCACAAACACTGATATATACAGACACTTCGTAACTGCGCATTTTTCCCAGCTGACTAATATGGTTCTCACATTGCTTGCTACAGTTACCGCTTGCTCTGGAGTTCACTGTGGGTTGAAATATAAACACTGGCCTGTGAAGCAAAAACTCTTTCTTAACCAGAAAGGCTGTCAGTGGCATACTGTACCCATATAATTCAGACAAAAGTAATGCTCAAAAATCGGAGATACCCACAAATATCGATGTTTACAACTACAGGATGGCCCATGTGCCTCATGTAGTGCTGGGATAATCTGTGGTGGTTGTGGGGTAGTAACATGCAGCACACAGCTGTCAAACTACTAAAAACTTCTTGGCACACCATAGCTTTCGATCTGTTTTGCTGTCCCTGTAGATGTTCATATCTCAGTGGCTTTAGGTTCCTAAACTGTGCTCAGTCATACAGAGGAATGTAAATAAGGCAGACCATTGTAGTTGTTATTGCAGTGGCCGGAAAAAAAAAATAAAACTTGAGGAAGCCATCAGTGAAATTCTGGTTGCTGACACCGACACACTGAATCAGGTTCTGAGGCTAGCGATTTTGAAGACTATTTGGAGGAGGAGGAGGAAGAAGAAGACGATCAACAACAACAACAGCAAGCCTCAGCAGAAATCGAAACACAGGCTGCAACAAGTGGCGGATTACCAACCTCAATCTCAAACAACCAGCCTCAATGAAGAGACACAAATATTCAAACTTTTGTCAGTCCAGCAAAAGGTGTGAAGAAAAGTGAGGCTCCACACATCAACAAAGAGAGCTTGCCACTGTCTGTGTTGATGATGTTTTTCACAGAAATTTTTCATCTGCTGGTTGAACAGACCAACATGTACTAACCAGCAACACTTAAACAGACAAGCCAGACCTAGCCACTGACTGCCGGATATGATGACTTTCATTGCCTTAGCTTTGCAGATGGGACACGAATTGACACAACATGACTACTGGTTGAGACTCAGACAGCTACACAATCTGTTTTATGGAGAGACCATGACACAAGACAGGGTTTTACACATACTGCATTTTTTGCATTTTGCAGACAATTCACAGAGACCTGACAAAGGTGAAGAATATGACCGACTATGGAAACTAAGAACTGTCTTTGACAAGGTGAACGAGGCTTATGCTAAATTCTATAACCCCTCGGAGCATTTGGCAGTGCACGAGGTAATTGTAAAATTCAAGGGCAGAGTTATCTTCAAGCAGTACATTCCAAAGAAAAGAAAAACATTTCGGCATCAAAATTTACAAATTCTGTGATGAATCAGGGTATATGTATGACACGAGAGTGTACTTGGGTAGAGACTCACACTCTGCCACTGACGACATGATTGCAACACACGCAACTGTTAGACACTCGACTAGCAGAGTTTAAGGCTTAGGACACAAAATATTTATGGACAATTTCTTTTCATCTCCAAGACTTTTTGATGACTTGGACAGACGTAAAATAAATCCATGCGGGACAGTGCAGCCCAGCAGAAGAGACATGCCTCATGACTTTGGACCAAAACAACTGAAACTGAAAAGGGGTGCCATAAGGGTGATGACTAGGGGAGGTTTGACTGCATTAGTATGGAAGGACAGATGAGAAGTTTACATGCTGACTAACATGGACCTACCACCAACAGAAGGAAATTTTTGTGACAATAGCAACCGCCCCATGAAACCTCACATCGTGAAACGGTACAATTGGCACATGGGTTACATTGACAATTCTGATCATATGGCTAACAGCTTAAGTCGACATACCTTCAAATGGACCACGAAATTATTTTTCCATTTTCTGGATCTAACAATACTCAACAGTTGGATACTGTTATCTTCATGTGGGGCTAAATATACCTGAGATTTCAGGCTCCTTATGTAGAGGAATTTGATTGATGAAGCTGGAAAGAGCCAAGATTTCCCCTCCCACAGATTGGTTGGAAGACCATGTTCAGGTGCAAAAAATGTTTTGCGACTCGAGAGTCGCCATAACAAGCACTGGCCAGCGAAATCGTCAACCCAACTCCACTGCCACGTGTTCTTCTCAAAGCCAAAGAAAGGGCACAATGTATAAATGCATCAGATGTGATGTGGGCCTGTGTGTGGTGCCTTGATTTGAGGAATAGCACACAAAAGTAAATTTGTAACAATTGTAATATATCACCCACCCTCTTTGTGAATACTGTGTGTCATGATAAAACAGTGATCCAAGGTGCCATGGACTTTATGCAGCAGCCAGAATTATGTCAGTAATGAACTATTTACACCACATTTTATATAATACATGTGATTAAATGGCCTAAATTTATTATAAAAATAGCTAAACATTTTTCATAGATTAACCAATTCATAAGCACAGTGCAGAATTTTATTTCATTAAATTTGAAGAAGTCTATGAGATATGCTTTTTTTTCCTAAGAGTAATCATTATAATTTAAAAGCCCCAATAAAAAATTCCAGCAGGCAGCATTGCTCGGAGGGATTTAATTCCGGCGTCAAAGGGTTAATTTCCCAGCATTAACCCCTATGCTGTCTCAAAACACAGGAACCAAATACCCCAGGGTCACATCCTAGAAGAACTGACACTTCATGCACATTGCTGTGACAAAACTTGCAATGTAATGCATAATGTTTGATGCCCATTGTTGTTACCCAAAAACTGAATGTGAAAGTACTTATGCCATGATATGGAATCATATGAAATAGCCTTGTCCCTGTATTGTCTTCTTGCATACCTACAGCATGCTTCTGTTTAGCTTGACCATTTTATTACTGTTTTACTAACCAGTTGCATTAGATTAGGGATGATTTACAGCAGTAATGAAATGAACTTGTAATTGAATAGGACTGCAAGATGCAGAGTGAAGATGTTGGATTTCTTGTAGTTAACTGCCTGTTTTTATAAAATTGTAAGAAATAACCTTGAATATGAAGGGAAAATCAATGGGCAATAATTTTCATTACATATTGCACGGCTCAATATTATTTAGCATTACAGATTTATCTAAAAAGACTAAAAATCTATCAGTGTGCTGTTGGTAGCAATACTGCTCAATAACCAGAAGACAGTATACTAGCAGATATATGAGACAAGAAGGGGACTCTGAATATGGCATCTTTTGTGAGATATTTGTAGTCAGTTCTGTTGTCGATTGGGTGGTGTACATTTTTGTAATTTCTCAACCACATTTTATGGTTACATTATAACATATATTGCCTAATAAACTAGGATTTCAAATGTCTGCCTGGAAGTAACTTGTTTTATATTTTGTACTTACTTTTCAGGCTAGCGCATCCATATATTACAAAGGTCGTTCATAAATGAAGGGACAAACTGCAGCAGTGCTTGATAGCTGGCAACTGGGTGTCTGCTATACCCCACACCTCATACACTTGAGATAGTAGAATACTTGCCCCCCCCCGCAGTGGTAACAGAATCGTTCATGTGTGTCACACAGCACACCCATTTTTCAGTTCACTCACCATCACAGCAAAATCCAGCAATAGCACAAAGTGAAGTGGGCACAGCAAGTGTTTTTGCTGCATGACAATGCCAGGCTTACCACCAGCTTTCAGACTACAAAAACACAGGTATTACTTGGCTTCACTGTCTTACCACATGTCATATTCACCTGCATTGGGCCTAAAATTGTGCCTGTTTGACAAGATCAAGGAGTGACTTCTTGCAGAGCATTGTGTAAGAATCAGTGTGCGCTACCAGTCGTCAAAAAGTTACCAGAAATATGACAGTGGTGTGGGGAGCAAGTAGAGTTTGTTACAGTGTGATAGTACAGCTGTCATGATTTTCAGGCTTATATTGCAGGTAAGTCCCAATCATTTATGAATGACCCTTATAAAATACTTTAATAATTTTTGTATCACTTTCACTGCCATTCACTTCCATTCCATTGTTGTGGCAGTTATACCCTTATGCAATACTTTTATTGATGCATTATCAACAATTAAAAAACAAAAAGTATATGCATATGAAACATTAACATCAAGCAGTATTTGCAACGGGATGCATTAACAATTTCTTGCTTTTAATATTCTTCCTCCAATACTACTACATAGAAAAATATCATTTATGAAATTGAATTAGGAAGGTAATTTACTACTTTATACACTTAAACAGTAATGGTTATTTCTTCATGTATCTACTACTAGTAGATCCGGTACTGCAATGTTCATCTTGAAAGTAAAATGACATTAAGAAGGATTATGTTTCTGCCAGTCAGTGAAGCCACCAGCAAAATGACGTGAACTGAAAATCGACACAAAGTACAAGCATTAATATAGCATAAATGTAACGGACACATGTTGCTCCAACAAGACACTCAAATGCATGTGTTGACAGGCCATATGCCATTTTAAAATTATAAACTTTCCTTTGAGTTTACAGAGGAATTATACCATTACAGACATAAATGCAGATTTTTGCATGACCATGTGACGCTCTAACAAGCACTGCTATTATGTTTGCATTAGATGCCTGAAGTCCTTCGTAGGATTAACCTTTTATCGTACCAGGTTGGGTATCTAAATTTCAGTCCATGGTTTATTTACAACAACAAATGTATTATTTGAACAGAAAAAGATAAAATAATGAAATGAACTGCATTTTATGGAAAATAAAATGGAGATTATGCAGAATGTCTTAAAAATGCAGTAAATTCCACTGTTGCCTAAAAGTATAAAATGACTTTTTAGGGAAGTTTTCCTACGTGCGAGGTTAATACACCAAGTCACCGGAATGTAAATGGGAACACGCTCACATGCCAGACACTTGTCATTATCTGAGATGGTGTTATGTCCTGCAATTGATATATTTCTTTAAATCTACCAAAGACTGGACATAATGCGTGTCATTATTTCATAATGAGACTAATAACGTGTATATTCTGTATGAAGTTTTACTTGATTGCAGTAACCCTCTTCTTCATACACCACAACAGGACAGTCCAACTTAAAAGTTACATGTGGCTTGTGGGTCAGTGTTTATTGCCCACAGTCTGACAAAAATAAGTTATGTAATACATACATGGGGGGGAGGGGGTGCATTCCTCACATTACAGATAAACATGTAACAACAGCATCAGCATGACCCCTCCATTTTCCTTTGTTGCCAGGAACTGGGGGGTCTTAAATAAGCTACTATGGGTTGATAGCCATATTTAATATCAGTCCTAACCTTTCATTTTCCATGGATGTGACATTTTAAATCTCACAGTTTTGGGGGGGGGGGGGGAAAAAATTTTTTTTATTTAAATATATCACATCCCCCATAAACCCCCATTAAAAAAAAAAAAAAGTTTTTTTTTTCACAAAATTTTAAAATTCTTATCCTCATTGTTCCCTTTTT
>Ga0131853_10016342_pt1 | contig 13542 bp, 15 predicted proteins | sample TergutLab28metaG_FD_92764 | JGI IMG/M metagenome (GOLD analysis project Ga0131853, IMG submission 92764) | Labiotermes labralis P1 segment gut microbial communities from Petit-Saut dam, French Guiana - Lab288 P1 (version 2) (version 2) | ecosystem: Host-associated > Arthropoda: Insects >... | reverse complement strand
GAGATCCCAGAAGCTGCCTAACAACTCCTGATCCACAGGTCTTGACAATAACTCGGCAGGGCTAGGCGCCCGACTCCTAGACGTTGACGTTCTCGACGTTGAATCGGGAGTGCAGTTGCTCGATGCGGCCTTGCGGGCCGCCCGGCCCCACGATGACCGGTTCAGCGGTGACAATGCAGGAGGGCAGCGGCTGGCCAGTCTCTGTGGCGGGCTACCGCTGGCTCTGCGGATTACCGCGGCGCTATTGTCCGCCGATCCTTCCCTAACGATCAGGGAATTGGGAGATGATCTCGCTGATGAGGTACACCGCCTGGATACGCTCCGGTATCACGACGGAAGAGACACCAGTCCATCATCGGTGGCTGCTGCGTTCGAGCTATCCCACCGGCAACTTGAAGAAATCGCCGCGCGGCTGTTCCGGTTGCTGTCAGTCAATCCCGGGCCTGACCTGTCAACGTCGGCTGCTACAGCGTTGGCCGGCTGGTCAAAACGCGCAACGCGCAAGGTCTTGGGTCAGCTTGCCACAGCGCATCTGATTGAGGTCGCGACCAGCACGGGAGACCGGTGGCGTATGCATGACCTGCTGCACTTGTACGCACGCCAGCTATCAGACGCTCACGCCAGGACAGATGAGCGGGACCAAGCACGGGACCGACTGCTGGACTTCTATCTCCGGAAAACACAGGCAGCAAATGCTCACCTGCTAGCCCTGCCGGACACGCCAGTACCAGCGGACTTCGCTGGCCGCGATAGAGCCCTGGCATGGCTAGACTCGGAACGGCCTAACCTCATTAGTGCCGCGACTATGGCTTCTAGCAGAGGTCACGATCGAATCGCTCTAGAACTGCCCCTGTGGCTAGGCGAATACCTGAGCTGGCGGCGACGGTTTGACGACTGCATGGCAATGATGGCGATTAGCCAGAATGCCGCACAGCGCCTGGGCATGCGGTCCCATGAAGCTGCGGCCTTGAACATCCTGAGTGTGGCACTATGCCAGGTCCGGCGATTTGAAGAGGCCATTGAAGCGGGCCAAGATTCCTTCGTCATCTTCCGCGACAATGGAGACCGGCGGGGGGAAGGGCTGGCACTTAACAACCTAGGCGCAGCTCTGCGTGAGGCGAGAAGGTTTGAGGAGGCGGTCGTTGCTCGCGAAAATGCCGCAACTATCTTTCGTGAGATCGGCGACCGTCATGGGGAGGGGTTGGCGCTTAACAACCTCGGCTCGGCTCTTCGGAAAATGCGGAGGCTTGAAGAGGCCATCGGCGCCCACCAAGCAGCCCGGGTCATATTCCGCGCTATTAGCGATCGGCGCGGGGAAGCTCTGGCGATTAATGGACTCGGGTCTGCTCTGCGGAAAGTGCCCATCCTTGAAGATGCTGTAGCCGCGCATCGAGAAGCCGCGGTCATCTTCCGTGACATTGACGATAGTCATGGCGAAGCTGACGCGCTAGATGACCTGGGCGTGACTCTGCGAGAGGTGGGACGGTTCGAAGAAGCCATCGTTGCGCACCGGGACGCTGCAATCCTATATAACAAGACCGATGACTGGCATGGTTATGGTGATACACAGAAAAACGTCGGCATAGCCCTGATTGGCCTGCGAAGATTCGAAGAGGCAGCAACGGCTTGTGAGACTGCCGTCAGGCTCTACCAGAGAACCAGCAACCAACACGGGGAGGCCGATGCACTAGATGATCTTGGTGTGGCCTTGCGGGAGATGGGGCGATTCGAAGAAGCCATCGTTGCGCACCGAGACGCTGCAATCCTATATAACGGAACTGGTGACCGCCACGGTTATGGTGATACACAGAAAAACGTCGGCATAGCCCTGATTGGCCTGCGAAGATTCGAAGAGGCAGCAACGGCTTGTGAGACTGCCGCAAGGCTCTACCGTGAAACTAGCGACCGGCACAGCGAAGGCGTCACGCTAAGCAATCTGGGCGCGATTCTAGGGGACGCGCATCGATACGAACGAGCGATATCAGCGCTAGAAGAATCCGTGGCAATCTTTGGTGAACTCGCAAGGGCCGCAATAAAAATTCCACCAGAGTAAATATCCGAAGTTAGCCTCAATTGGTCAGGCTGGCCGGGCGTCGTTACTGTTCGCGCCGGAGACGGTTTCAAGTTTCATGTCCGTTTGTTCTCTGCGGGCTGGCAGGCGTGGCCGCCCGGGCCGCCCGGGCCGTCCGGGTCCGCACCGGCTCCGACCACGCCGGGATGGTTCTCCTTTCGTGCTGGCTGAATAGTTTGCGATGGTCAGATACCTCAGGGCTTAACTAGTCAAATCCGGATCATCGCGCGCTACTTGTTATCGCTTTGTGTTATTAACTGCTTACACTGCCCTCCGGCGGATGCCGGAAGGCCTACGTAGCTGGAGGCAGTTGAGGGAGGCTGCCTGGTAGTCACGCGGCCTCGGGGCCCTGGCATGGCGGGACCATCCGGTGGCCTCGTCGTACCCGGTCCCGGTCTTGGGGCATCCGTGGAGGGTGCCGGCGAGTCGGCTGGCGACACAGCGCAGGGCGTCGTTGTGCCCGATCCCGCGTTTGCGGAGCTCGTCATCACGCCGATCTGGAACTAGGCCGAATGGTCGAACGCCAGCCGGAGGAGTCTAGAGCCCCCGGCGACCCCGGACAGATTATTCTGTTCGGCGCACTGCTGGACGCCATCCAGATAACCAACGCCGCCGCGCCGGACGGCGGCTCGGGGTCTGGGTTACAGCCCTGCCGGGTGGGCTGACAGCCACTCGGGATGCTCGCTCCGCAGCTGGTCTCGCTCGGCCGGGGTCGCGGCTATGACATCGGCGCCGCCGTCGTAAGGGTGGTATAGCCAGCGCATGTCCGCGGTGGTGATGATCATGCCCGCCAACACGTCGTCGGCCACCAGGCGGAGGAGCCGGGACAGTTCCTCTCCGGGAAAGCGGAGGGCGGCTGCCCGCAGGTACGTCCGGGTCTCCTCGCCCGGGACGCCGCCGGTGAGAATGCTGGCCCAGTAGTCCGCCGCGGGCAGCCCGGCCGGCGCCTCGTCGTCCGGTACGAGCTCCGAGCCGGACCACGAGGCCATCACGACCAGGAGTTCCCGGTCCGTTCCGGGGCCGTCGCCGGACAGCAGGCCGGCTAGGACGGTAACGTGCCGGCGCAGAATTTCCGCGTACTCGGCCTCGTCGTCGGCGTAGCGTTTCGAGCCGGGCAGGCTGTGGAAGCGTACCCACCGGTCGTGAAGGCAGTTCTTCAGCTCGTGGGCGACCGGCCGGCACACGCCCCATGCCTCGGTCCACCGGGCAGTCAGGTCAGCCGCGTCCGCACCGCAAACGATAGCCCGCTGGAAACCAGGCTTGCTTTGAGCCCGCTCAGGTAAACCAGTCCGGGCACGGCTTGCCGCACCGTCCCGCCGAACGCCAAGTCGTTCAGAACGGCGGCAGAGCGCGCGGGTCGAGGCCGTCCACAGCGTGCACGGGTTGAAGTGATCACCGGGGAGGGCGTCGCCCGGGCTCGGCGGCGGAGCAGGCCGCCTTCACCGCTATGCCAGCGGTGTGACCGCCAGGGCCTCGATCTCGACCCTCGCCTCGGGATGCACCAGGGCGCTGACCTGCACGAGAGAGCTTGCCGGGGGCTGGCTGGCCGAGATGTGCTCGTCTCGGGCGCTGCGGAAGGCGGGAAGGTCGGCCAGGTCCGTAAGGAAGGCGGTCAGCTTGATGACCTGATCCATCGTCGTGGAGGCGGCGGTCAGCGCGGCACGAAGATTCGAGAAGACCTTGCGCATTTGCGCGGACGCGTCACCCGGACCGACCAGTTCGCCGTCGGCGTCGAGCGGCAGCTGCCCAGAGATGACCACGATCCGGCCGGCAGCGGCCACCGCGTGGCTGTAGCCGTTGCCGGGAGGCATTCCGGATGGCCGGACGTAGTGCTCGATTTCAGTCACTCTGTCAGCCTCTCACGGACCCGGACACGGCAAGAGCTGCGAAGCGGCGAGTCATGCAGAACATCCATTCGTGCGCGACAAGAGCACCTATCCCGCTGGTATGCACAGCCGACCAGAAACAATTAGGCGGCTGAGCGCGCGGGACGCGCCACGGACCATCGCTAAGCGCTCGACCAGGTCGATATCAACAGGCTGCTCCAGCACGTTGACGTGAACGCCTTGGTCGCCCGGCTGGACGTCAATGCCCTGCTGGCCCGCATGGACCTTGACACCCTCCTGGCCCGGGTGGACATCGGCGCGCTTATCGGGGCGGTGACTCGCGCCTTGGCTCGCCAGGGCGCGGCCGACCCGCTTGTTGGCTTGTTGGCGACGAGGACCGAGGCCTGTGTTGCCGTCGACTCGGGCGGAGGTGGTTGCGGGAGACGGCGGAACCACCGAACCATTGTGCCGTCTAGGACGTTGGTCCCGGCCGGTACGGTCCTTCGGCCGTCGCTGGGCTGGGGTGGCCTGTGGTTCATTGGCTGCGGTGGCGCTGGCGGCTGTGAGTTGACCGAGACGACGCGATCATCAATCCGCTCGTCGCGTTGTCCGAGGAGAACAAGATGTCGCAGGCCGCACGTAACCAGCGTAACTTCGGCTGGTGTTACAAGAAGTACGGCCGGGTGTGCGTGTACTGCGGGGACTACGCGGACACCATTGACCACTTGATCCCGCACGCGTTCGGTGGAGACAACTCGCGGGGGAACCTGGTGCCCGCCTGCGGAATGTGCAACTGTTTTGCCTCCGACATGATCTTCAACGACTTCGCCGAGAAATGGAATTACATCCGCGGGCAGAGGGTGAAGCGCAAGCTGCCGCTCTACGACACGCCGGAGATCGACGTCTGGGGCGGCACGCCGCCGCAGCAGCCGGAGGAGGCCGAGCCGAAGCCGGATGACAGGAGTTGGGAAGCGCCGGTCCTCGCATTCGACGACGACCAGGACGAGGACGACGGGCGCGTGTACGGGCATCCCGAAGCCATCCACGACCTCTGCGCCTGGCCCAGTGACTACTCGGGTGAGATGTGCGGCCGTGAACGCGGGAACTGCACGTCTCACATGCCGTACGGCGGAGCAATGATTCCGGTCCACGAACAAGAGACGGCCGTCGCGGACACCCCCGACGACGCGCAACGCGCCGCTAGGTCATGCCGCCCGGTACCCGGGAAATTCTCCACGTTCGGGTGGCGGAAATCCGGGATGAAATACCAGGTCGTTCGGACCGAGTGGATGGACGAGGACGACCTTATCGAGCTGTTAAAAGGCGGATCGGCCCAGACCTATTGGGAGACTCAACTGTCACCGGCCGCGGATCTGGCGGGTGATGGACGGGTCGGTGATCTTGGCGTCGTCGGCGAGGAGGAAGGCCTTGCTCAGGATGAGGCTGAGCACCGGGTCGTCGTCGAACGGGAGGAACAGCTTGCCCGCGCGGGCGTCCCGGGCCGCGACGATGCACAGGTACCGGTCGTCGGGTGCCATCAGGATGTTGCCGCTGCCGTAGTGGATCCGGTACGTGCGCAGGTCCCCGCGGACCTTCAGGTACCGCTCCTGGAGTTCGCAGCGGCCGGCGATGGCGAGCATCGGCACGAGACCCTGCAGCACCTCGCGGCGGATCTCCGCGCCCGGACCCAGGTGACCGAAGGCGACCTGGCGCCAGTACTCGCCGAAACGACGTCCCTCGCCGTGATCGCCCCACTCCGGGTCGGCGCCGACCGAGGACACGCCGATCACCAGGTCGATGTCGCGCATCGCCTCGGAGAAGACCAGCGGCGGGACGCTGGCGAGCGGGACCGCCTCGCCGTCCGCCGGGTCGAAGAACCGGACCTGGTCGCTCGCGCAGAAGCGGAAGAGCCCGTTGCGGGTGAGGTCGTCGCCGTCGGCTTCGTCGAAGAAGAACTCCGCCCGCACCGCCTGCCGGCCGGGCTGCGCGTACTCGCGCCGGGCGATGCCGTGGTCGATCCCGTTGTCCCACGGGGCCAGCGGCACCGGCTTCCACGAACGGCCCTTCAGCAGGGCGCGGGCCTGCTCCTGCCGGAAGATGTGGCCGGCGAACCGGTTGGAGTAATCACGGGTCGCTTCCTCGGCGGGGGTCAGGACGTAGATCTCGCGGAACGCCTGCTTGACCGGCTGGACGATCTGCCGGCCGATGAGGAGACGCCGCCAGGCCCGGATGTCCTCGGCGGCCGCGTGGACCGGGTGCCACAGCCGCACCTCGGTGTCATCGGTGGCGGGGACCGGGACCTCGGCGCCGTCGCCGGTCAGGAGGGTCTTCTCGCTGAGCGGCATGCCGGTGACCGTCCGGTCCGGTTCCGCGGGGGAGCCGAACGTCCAGATGAGCCCGCGGGTGAGCTGGCCGGTGACGGGATGCCCGAGGTACAGGCGGCGCCACTGGTCCAGCGGCCAGCTCCGGCCGTCCACGAGGCAGGCGTCGAGCCGGGTCCGCTCGTTGCCGATCGTGGCCCGGATCGCCTTGAGGTCCTTCTTGAGCCCGGCGAGGGCGCCATCGTCGTCGGCCTGCCTGACCGCGGCGGGCAGTGACTTGCGCGGCTTTCCGTCGGGAGGCTCGTAGCTGATCCAGGCGGCGCGGCCGTCCGTCCGGGCGACCGCAGCCCAGCCGTCGGCGAGAGCGACCCGGCGGGTGCCGTCCGAGCCGAGACCGCAGTCCTCGACCGCCATCTCCAGCAACTGGCCCTGCGTGAGCCCCTGGGCGCCGGCGAGCACGTCGAGAGACTTGCGGACCGCGCGGACCAGGGCACCGTGCCGGGTGCCCCGCTCGGTGTTCAGCAGTTCCGTGACCGACGACGGGAGACCGGCGTCGGCGATCGCGGCCACGCAGTGGTTGGCGAGACGAATGCTGCTCGGGCTGCCGCCCCCGCTGGCACCGGTGATGGCCTTGAGCGCGGTCCGCCGCAACAGGGGGAGGAGCTCAGGGCTACGCGTGGCAGTCTGCCCGGCCAGGACGGCGACCCCGCAGAGAAACGCTTCGTCGCGCTCGGTGCCGTAGCGGCTGAAGCGCCCGAACCCGTAATGGCCGAGGTAGTTCTCCTCGCCGAACGGCACGTCGAGGAGGGAGGCGATCGTGTCGCCTGGCGCGCGCAGCAGGGCCAAGACGGCCGCGGCCTCCGCGTGCCATGTGTTCTTGGGCTTTCCTTTGACCGGATAAGCGGTGAGCAGCCGAACCAGCGCCGTCTTGGCCCGGTCGGACTCGGCCGCCGACTCCACCGCCGGGCGCAGGCCCTTGGCCACCACGCTGAAGACGCCGATGAGCTCGTAGGGGACCCGTGTGACGTCGTCATCCGCGCTGATGAGCCTGCGCAACTGGGCGGCTCTCGGCTGCACCGAGGAGTTCGGCTGCGAAAACTCGTCGGCGAGCTGATCGAGAAGCGGGCGCAGGCGGGCCCGGCCGTCGTCATCCGCCAGTTTCCACGTCGTCTCGAACTGATCGATCAGCACGTACCGCTTGAAGGGGGCCCACTGGTCAGGCGGCTCGTTCGGATCGGCGGGCGGCGACAGGATCGCCTCGACATCATCGACGGTCAGTCCCGCCTGCTTGCGGACGATGTGGGGCATCAGCAAGGACGCGCCAGGACCCTTGTGGCGGACCGTGAGCAGGACGCATTCCCGGCGAACGCTGTCGGGAGCGTCGTTGATCGCCCTGATTTCAGGCAGAGCGCGGATCTCGCTGCCGGGACGGGAACGGCGATTCTCGTTGAGGAAGGTCATGGCCGCCTCGACGAGCGCGGAGACGTCAGTGTCAGTGGGCTGTCCTGGCATGCCGGCCACTGTGCCACGCGGGTACGACAATCGAGCCGCGTGTGCCGGGCTGAGCGCCCGGGGACGCCACAGCGGGGTACCGCGGGGGAGGACCGAAGGCCCGTTCAGGAGATAGAAGGGAGGTTGCAGCCGATGGACGGGGTCGGCGCCCATCCGCTGAAGGAGTCGCACGATGAGCATGCCCGGAAAAGGATCCACCGACCTCGCCGACCTGGCCGGTTTCCGGGCCCGCTTCCACGACCTGCGGATCGGCCCGCCCATCGCGCGAGACCTGCACGACTGACGGGCGCTGGGCGTACGTGCGGACGTTGGTCCCGGCCGATACGGCCTTTCGGCCGTCGTTGAGCGGGGTCGGTTTCTGGTTAATTTGTCGTGGTGGCGCTGGCGGCCGTGTGTTGACCGGGACGACGCGATCACTGATCCCACGGAACTAACGAAACCTTGGAGTCCCCATGCTCAAGCAGATTCTCGCCAGCACCGCCGCTGCCGCCACCATCGGCGGAGGTGTCCTCGCCGCGGTGCCCGCCCAGGCCTCCACGCTGAAGGCGGACGCGTGCTCCCTGTCAGTCGGCGCCCTCCGCCCGAAGGACTACACGCACGAGAACGTCTACGTCCACACCGGCCGCGGGTACACGCACGTGAAGCTGACGTTCCACTACAAGACGACGACGCCGAGCGTGACCGTCGAGACCGGAGCGCGGGGCTACGACACCTACTCCCGCTACATCAGCGGCGCGACTCCCGGGTACCGCGTGAACGTGGCCGGCAAGGTCACCGGCGCGCCGTCGGGCTACAGGACCGGCGCGACCTGCTCGACCTACTTCATCCCGGTCAAGTAGTCCGCGAGGCTCACCAGACGGGGAATTCGGTGCCGCGCTCGGACTCCGGGCGCGGCCCGAAGATGCGCCGCTCGGACGCGTCGATGCGCCGGTCGTTGATGGAGGCCTCGCGGCGGCTCATGAGCCCGCTGGGACTGAACTCCCACAGTTCGTTGCCGTAGCTGCGCCACCACTGGCCCGCGGCGTCGCGGCTTTCGTACTGGAAGCGGACGGCGATGCGGTTGTCGCGGAATCCCCACAGGTTCTTGCGCAGCGCGTAGTCGAGTTCGCGTTCCCACTTGGCGGTCAGGAACTCGACGATCGCCTCGCGGCCGGCGAAGGACTGGTCGCGATTCCGCCACACGGAGTCGGGCGTGTAGGCGAGGGCCACCTTGCGCGGATCGCGGGTGTTCCACGCGTCTTCCGCGGCCTGCACCTTCTTCAGCGCGGTCTCCGGATCGAAGGGCGGGAACGGGGGGCGGGATTCAGTCATCGGAAAGATCCTCTCTCAGGCTGACGTCAGTCGCTGATCGCGGGGTGGCGCGGGTACGGGGCGCGGTGCCGGACAGGTGCAGGATGCGGCCGGCGGTGAAGTGGAAGAACAGCAGGGCCGCCTCCGGGTTGACCGCCAGGTTGCCGAGGCTGTTGAACAGGTTGTTGCCCGGATAGTCGGGCCACCAAAAGCCGCTTTCGTCCACCCGGACGAAGCCGGGCGCTCCGCCGCGATGCGACGCGTCCGCGCCGCCCGCCACTACGAGTCCGTCCGACGCCGTACACGTTGACCGATGGGGTCTCCCGTTTAACGGTCCAGTGACCGTTTACCGGGCGGCCGCGGCCTGGTCCTTGTTCTGGTCCTGAGCCTGGTTCGGCGCGTGCGGTTTCGCGCCGCGGCGCCGGGCCTTCCGGGCGGCCCAGGAACCGGGATGCTTGATGGACTGGTCGAGCAGCCACAGGTCGAAGGGGGTGACGTACCCCGACCAGCGGCCCTCGAACAGGTCCCGGCCCGCGAGGACGTGGGCGGTATCGCAGAGCTGGGAGCAGATCTGGTGATGGGACGCGGCGATGTAGGAACGCAGCCACGGAGCGGGGACGCGGCACCGGCGCAAGATCAGGGCCAGGTAGTCGATGACGGAGTACGGCGTGCCCTCGAGCTTCCGGGCGGCCTCGGCGACCCTCTCGCCCTGGCCGGGCTCCAGCGTGCTGTAAATCCCGTGACACCAGTAGATCTCGTCAGCCTTGTACTCGGAAACCGGCCGGATGCGCGCCCCGGCGACCTCTCCCTCGAGAAGCTCTCCGTCGCCGAGGCAGGTGAACGCGTGCCCGATGCTCGGATAGCGCTCCGGGGCAAGCCACTGGCGCAGCGGCCGGCTGTTCAGCCACTGGGCGGTGTGGACTAGTTTCCCGAGTTCCCCGGGGACCGGGACGAGGCCGATAAGACCAGGCTTGTCATGAAACGCGGTTTCCATGGAGGAAGAGTAGCGGTGCTATTAGCCGCAAACTGTCGTATTTGATGGAACATTAGGCGACATAAGCGGCTTCGAAGTGTGCGCTTCAGGGGGTCTGCGGAGTTGCGTCGGCGTGGCAGGTGTAGGAACTGGCCCTGATGAGGCCGGTGTTCAGGCCGTGGCTGAAGTAGTCGAAGTACAGTTCGCTACCGCGGGGCATCCTGGCCGGGTTGATCACGTTGACGGCGTTAGCGGGAATCACGACAAAGCTGCCGGGGGCGGGGCCGGGTTTGGGCAGCGGCCGCCCGTCGGGATGTTCGAGGGTCACCACGCCGATGTTGGCCGGGAGGGGGAGCGCGGGTGTCGACGAGCAGGAGACGTCGGTCTTCACCAGGGCGGGAATGCCCTCGCGCTGCAGAGCCCGCTGGAGCTCGGCGGGATGGCGCATCTGGGGCATGCTCACGGTCAGGGTGTCGGTGCCGTCGGCGTTATGGACAAGGGTGAAGGCCGCCGTGCGGATGGTGCCGGTACTGACGCCGGGGGCGGGGGAAGGCGCGGTCAGGCCGAGAACGACCGCGGTGACCGCGGCGACGCCGGCGGTGCCCGCCGCGGCCAGCCCGGCGGTCCGGCGCCGCTGGCGGGCGCGGCCGCGGGCGGTGATGGCCTCCAGGGCGGGCCGTCCGGGGGCGGCGACGCCGGACAGGGAGTCGCGCAGTTCACGGACCGGGTCGGTGTGGGTCATGGCTTGACCTCCGTGGTCACGGTGGGGGCGAGTTCGTCGCGGAGAGCGGTCAGGGCGCGGGACAGATGCGCCCTGACCGTCCCCGGCGCGATACCGAGCTGCCGGGCCGTGGTGTCGATGTCCAGGTCGAGGAAGACCCGCAGCACGGTCACCTCCCGCTGGCGGGCGGGCAGTCGGCGCAGCGCGATGAGCACGGAAGTGTCCAGGCCGGTGCCCGGGCTGTCGGCCGCCCTCACGTCGTGGTCGCCCAGCGCGGTCTCCCGGCCGCGCCGACGCCACCAGGACGCCCCGGTGTTGAGCGCGGTGCGGACGATCCACGCCGCCGGGGCCGGATGCTTCCGGACCTTGGGCCAGGAAGCCCACGCCCGCGCGAACGCCTCGGCGACCTGGTCCTCGGCCAGGGTCATGCTGCCGGTGCTGGCGGCCACCGCCCGCAGGCACGGCTCCCAGCTCGCCTTGAAGAACTCGGCAAACCCGGTCTTGTCGCTGCTCACACCCGTTAACTCGCCAGCGTCCCGAAACGCTTACCCACATGCAGGATAATCCGGGCTGCCCGCCGGTTACCCGCGGGCGAACTCCAGGTCGAGACGGTCCGGGCCCCACAGGCTGATCGTCTCCCAGCGCGACGTCGCCCCGGGCGCGAGCCGGAACGGCGGCACGAGGGTGATCAGAAGTTCCAGGACGACGCGCAGTTCCTGCCGGGCCAGGTGAATGCCGAGGCAGCGGTGGGGGCCGAGCCCGAACGCGCTCGTCCAGGTCTCCTTCCGGTCGAACTTCGCTTCCGCGGCGTCACCGAACGTCTCGTCGCTGCGGGTCGCGGCCTGGTAGGACAGCAGGACGGTCTCGCCCTTCTTCATCGGGATCCCGTTGAACACGTGATCCCGGGTCAGCGTGCGGGCCGACTGCGGGATGGCTTTCAGTCGGAGCAGCTCATCGACCACCGTGTCCAGCAGGCCGTGGTCGTCGCGCAGGGCCTGCTGCTGCTCCGGGTGGGTCGCCAGGTGCAGGGTCAGCGATGCGCGCCCTCGAATCGCTTCCGGTTACCTTCGATCCTCGCGAAGCGCCCTCCGGACACGGCTGAACGAACCGCCCGGCCCCGGGGCCGATGCCGAGCCCGGCGCAAAGGCGGCGGGGACCCTCGTTTCGAGGGCCCCCGCCGCTGTATTCGGGGGACGTTACCGCCGGACGGCCCGGGCCCAGAGGTAGACGGTTGCCGACTTCGGGTACCAGCGGTAGGTCTGGCCGTAGACCTTGTCCCGCCAGCCGGCCGGGGTGTTCTTCGGCCAGACCACGCGGACGTTCTTGAACCCGCGGGAGTGCAGGACGGACTCGGCGGTCGTCGCGTACTCGCCCTTGACGTAGGGGATCCAGGCCCACGTCTGCTCGGCCTCGCGCAGAGCCTCGTTGGCGGCGGCCTGGGCCTTATCGCGGGCCGCGACCTTCGCCCGGTAAATCGCGTTGTCCTCGGCGTCGGTGAGCGCCGCGGAGTGGGCGGTCGCGTAGGTCTGGCCCTTCAGCGACTGCGTGTAGGTGGACGACGTGGTGTCGGTCCGGTACCGCCACACCCAGATGCCGCCGCTGTGCGCGTAGGCGTTGTACCCCTGGGTCGTCTTGTAGGTCGCCTGGGTGGTGACGTCCAGCGAGTAGCCGGTCAGGTGGAAGGTGCCGCGGTCGAAGCCCTCGTAGCCGGCGGGGATCGCCTGCCAGGAGTAGGACGCCGGGTTGAGACGCATCTTCTTCAGCCAGTAGCTGGCGACGTTGGTGAGGTTCTCGCTGCGGAGGTTGCCGCCCCCGACGTACGCGCGGTGCTGGTGGTATGGCTTGCCGGGGTTGGAGATGAAACCGCCGCCTCCCGGCTGCAGCAGGATCTCCACGGCGCTGCTGTCCTGCTCCATCTGCGCGGCGGTCGTGTCGTCGCTGGTGCGGCTCGTCGGCACCAGCCACAGATCCCAGCCGGGGCGGGTGACGTTGCCGTAGTAGGTCATCCCGGAGGTGACGGTCGTGCCCGTCAGCGGGGCGGGGATGCGGTAGGCGTCGTACTTGCCGTAGTTGCCGGCCAGGTTCGCGGTGTTGTTGCCGCGGCTGTACCCGGTGATCAGGTACGTGCTCTCCCACCAGCCACGGTGGCTGACAGTCGAGGTGAACGTCGGACTGCCTGGCGTGTAGGTCACCGTCGCGTTCTGATCGGCGACGACGTACTCGGGGTTGGTGAGGGTGTATCCCTTCTCCCCGCCCGTCAGCGTGCTCGCGTTCGCTACACCAGAGAAGGCACCCACGCCGACCGTAGCGGTTAGTGCCGACACCGTGATCTTCTTCCAGCGCTTCATGATTCTGTTGTCGTCCCGGTTCCTGAAAATCTGGTCTATGTCCGGCTTTGTCGCCGTTCTTCGGGAGTTGGACGCCTGAGCTGATCTGTCGGATTACAGGTTTTTGTTAGAGATGTAACTTTCTTCTGGGGCAGGTCGTGACCAGGGAAAACCAGGGGACGGGCGGGGGCCGCTCCCCGGGCCGGGCCGACTCGTTCCAACGGACAGGCACGCGGCCGTGGAAGGGCCCGTAGATGGGGAGTAGCGAAGAACCGTTTGGTTCCGGCGGGCGGAGTGTCGGCCGCGGGCCGTCACGGTTTTGCTTCATACTTGAACGCAGCGGGCATATTCGGTCAGGGCGGACGGGAGAGCCAATGGCGGCAAACGAGATCGCGATGCTGGCGACGAGCGCGATGCCGTTCGTGACGATGGCGGCGGGGAAGTACGGCGAGGCGGTGCTGAAGAGCGCCTGGGACAAGGCGGGCGACGCGACCGTCGGAG
>Ga0131853_10016341_pt1 | contig 13543 bp, 13 predicted proteins | sample TergutLab28metaG_FD_92764 | JGI IMG/M metagenome (GOLD analysis project Ga0131853, IMG submission 92764) | Labiotermes labralis P1 segment gut microbial communities from Petit-Saut dam, French Guiana - Lab288 P1 (version 2) (version 2) | ecosystem: Host-associated > Arthropoda: Insects >... | reverse complement strand
TGTAAACCTGATGATGGCCACATTAGGCCGAAACATGTAGTTTACTTCATCCTGTATTAAACATCTTTTTTAGATATTGTTGTGTTATTGACTGATACCCACACTTATTGTTTATATACACACAACGGGGATGGCTCAATTTAAAATCTCATGCAGGTTTTCTGGCAAAACATCACATCACCCTGGTCTGTCAGCTCCTGTACGACTCAGATTTGGCTCCCTGCAACTTCTGGTTTTTCCCAAAGCTAAAGTCGCCGTTGAAAGGGAGGAAATTTCAGACCGCACACGAGATTAAGGAGACCGCGACGAGGCAGCTGATGGCAATCCTGACAAAGGACTTTGCAGATTGTTTTGAAAAGTGGAAGGAACACTGGGATATGTGTGTGAGGTCCCAAGAGGAATACTTTGAAGGGGACTAAGATGCCATTGTCCTAGGTAAGTTACTTTTTTTTTATATATTTAGTGGCTGGATACTTTCTGGACAGGCCTCGTAAATAAATTGTTACATATGCAGGTCCTACAAACACGTACATATTCATAATAGTTATGACTTCATAACTATGTTACGCTCAAAGATCGAAAACGCTCATTGAGCGGAAAAAACTACCACAACGCGTTGTGACATTAGAGAAACAGCTACAACGCGAAATTGCGTGTTGTGACTGTTTTATACAACCACAACGCATTGTGGCATGAAAGAAACAGCCACAACGCGAAATGTCTTTTAAATAAACTGTTTGTAAGTTTAGTAATTTATTGATAAAAATACACGTAACGTTGGCCTAATGAAAACAATGGCGAAACTCATTTATTTTTTGCAGGAGCTGTGAGAATGAAACTTAGAACTATTCTTCATATTTTTCGAAAGACATTTGCACTTTTTATCGATGCAGTACCTCTTACAATGGCAGCTTACAAATCCCTGCTTGCTTCCAGACGTTATCATTTAGGCTGACCGAAGAGATAGTGAACTTGAGGGCACATTATGTGCCTTGATGAAGTTGCTGTCGGCAGTTGTGAATTCATTGCGAGCATACAGCCGCTCAAGTAGGCCTTCCTTCGGGCCCAACAGATAAAGCCCATAAGAGTTGACATCAACGACATCTGCTAGGACATTTCTGGGGGCTAGACGTCCTCCATCAAGGTCAGGCACCCTGACCACAACGTTTGTCCCAATATCAACTGCTGGAAATCTTGAGTTGTAGAGAGAAACCATTTTTTTGAGATTGTTGTTCCTGACCAGATTTTGCACCTTCTCGCTCAATGATGATTCGATTCTTCCTTACAAAGAGGTTGCAAGTGACTTTCAGTCCAAAACCCTCACTGTCTTCACTGTAACTTCCACAAACAGCATTAAAAAACTGGTCACACACTGAACACTTGTGAGCGCCTGATGACTCCTTCTCACAAAACACACAGTAAACTTTTTTGTTGTCTTCCTTCTCTACTGTTTCTTCTGAAGTGTCATTGGTTTGATTCTCATCTTTATCTTTTCTATCCTGTTGGTTGGCCTCTTCCTTATCTTCCTTGTCTCGACCAATATTCATTCCTGCATAGCTGTTCCAGGTCTTCTTCAGTTTCTATTGAAGAGTACAAGTCTTCAGTGAGCGGAGAATCCCCAAGCCCGATCCTCTGCGCCGTTCCAAACATAGCCTTATAAGGGCTTGTCTTGATGCCTGAATGTAGAGCTCGGGTTTTCTTGCTTTGGATAAACCGAAGTCCTTCAGATCAGGTTGTCGTGTTGTTGTCGGACATCGAAGCAACCAGCATGTTTCGGACATTTTGGTTGGATCTTTCAACTGATCGTTGACTTTGAGAATGTCTCGGCTTTCCATGCACGAACTTCATTCATGGCCACAAATCAGCCAAGTTTTTTTATTATTTTGTTTCCAAATTCCTGGCCATTGTCGCTCTGCAGTATGAATGGGGCACCGAACATACAAAATATGTCCGTTAGCTGACAGGCCACTTCCTCGGCGGTTTTGCTTTTCAGGGGACGAAGATTTGTGAACTTGGCCAATGGTCTTGATAGGTCATAATGAATCAGTAATATCCATCTGATTCAGACTGCATATCAATCAAGTCTACCTGGAACCGAGAATTCATGTAATGTGAAAGGATTGGACGTACAACTAATCCCCGTTTCTGTGTCTTTTTCTTCAATTGACACTGCTCACAAAGTGCCAAATAAAGGTTTATCACGTGTCAAGTAACGTTGCAATACCTCTTTTTCAGTTCAGCTTCCATGACTGAAAGAAAGAAACAAAAATTTGGAAAGGAAGAGATAGAGAATGTTTTTACGAATCACAAACAAAACAGTGTCTTTTACCTTTTGTGTCGTATGTTGACATGTGCTGTTTCCGAGACATCAAACAGCTCATCCGTCTTACAGTAATAACAAATATTTGAATCATCATTTTCGACTGAGCCACTTTCAGTACGTTTCTGCGTATCGCCGATCTTCGTGACATCGTATCTTTTAAGACGCCGGTAATGTTTCGAAGTCAGTGGTTGATTATTCTTTCGCAATATCCGAGCTTCCTTAACTTCCCGTCAAATGTTATTGTAACGCTCGTTATCAAGAAACAAGCTCCTATGACTGCTTGTGTCATTCAGCTCCTTCACTTTGTCATCAAAGATCTTCACACTATCGACAGACATGGCTGTAACAAACACCAACATGCAGCTCGATCACTGGCTAACTGATGACACTGACGCTAACTTACCCTTCGGCAGGTTGAAACCTGTCTCACATCGCGTCGTGGCTGTAAAAGGTAACGACCACGACACCTTATGGTATTTTCATGAAGTCCGAACTCGTTGTGGTCATTTCCTTTAACAGCCACAACACGACTTTCGCATCATGGCATATCTTCACATGCCACAAGCGTTGCGGTTGTTTAAAAACAGCAACAACACGAAATTTCGCATTGTGGCTGTTTCTCTAATGCCACAACAAGTTGCGGTCGTTTTTTCCGCTCAGTGAGCGTTTTCGATCTTTGAACTTAACATATCTACATTACATAGAAACGTACTTGTTCTGTTTCCTACTACACACCTAACAGAGAACACTAAAAGAGAAATGTACATTAGCCACAGTCAGTAAAGTAATGCGCGCGCATGCTCTCTCTCACGCACACACAAAATGTGCATGCATGACAACTTTGTTCCTGGACTGTATTAATCAGACTGTGAAAATAAGTTTTGCTATAGCAATAATGGAACTTGGTTTCATAGTATCTATAACAGGCCTTGTAGGGAGAGATAACATTACTTTTTTTCTTCTTGTAATGCTTCAACCAAATTCTGGGTCATAGCCTACCCTTACAGGGCTTTGCAATCACACTCATTGGAAACCCTAAGCTTTGTAGAAATCTGCTAGGCAAGTGATCAGCCCAATGCAGATACCTCTACTTGACAACACACAACACTCACAAGCAACATCCATGCCCCCAGCAGGATTCAAACCCAAAGTCTCAGCAAGGGAGTGGCCACAGACCCACATCTTAAGATTGTATGGCCACTGAGATGTGCACATGAATATATTCCAGGCCAAATTGTGTTTTACTGACAAAATATTTGTATGTACAAATCTGATGTGTATCAGAAGTTTATGTTAACACACACGTCCACTCCAGAGACTCTTCTGGTTTTCTAACGCATAAAATGTTTCATTATTCTCCTTCATTTTATCACACAGTTCCTTGAATAAATTGTTCAGAATAAAATTTCTACCCAATACCTTTGACAGCTGAAAACCTGGGTATCACAAATAGTTGTCTGGAAAAGTAATGGAATGGACATACATGACTTCAAAATACGTTTCTGAAAGAGCAACACATTTCCTCAAACTGAGAAAAAAAATTGATTGTGCTAAATAGAGAAGTACACTCTTTATTTACTGCTAGTTCAGAATATTTGGACCATAAGTAAAATGCATTGTATCATGCCTGAAGTGTGTTTTTACTGATAAAATATTTGTATGAATAAATATTATGTATCAAAAGTTGTTTCTTAACTCACACATCCACCCCAAAGAAACTCCCAGTTTTCTGCCACATACAATATTTCATTATTCACATCCATTTTATCACATAGTTCCTAGAAATGAATGGCTCAGAATAAACTTGTTTTTTTGACATATGACAGTTGAAAATCCAGGTATGATAAATACCGTTGTCTGAAAATGCAATGTAATAGACATAAAGACTTAAAAATCATGTTCTGAGAGAGTTACAAGTTTCTTCAAAACCAGAAAAGGACACTGAGATTGTGCAACACTGAGAAGTATGCATTTGTATTTACTGCTAATTCAGAATATTTGGACCCTCACAGTCAGTAAAATGTGTTTTATCAAACTTATCACCCTGAAAGAGTATGTGCCAGTGTTCAGGTGTGGATATAATTACAGACACACTCTACTTATACAACTTCTGACTTATAATTTTCCAAAAAGATAATAATATATACTAAAATAATAGTTTTGAAATGTATACCAATTTTTTTTAATGGGAAAGAAAGCACGGCGTGTTTGAGGTGGCAGAGGAATACAGGCACCTCCCAAACCTCGTAGACGGGACTGATAGGTTGTCCTGACACGTCAATAACTACCAATCTATGTTGCATAACATCCTGGAAGAGTGAAAGTTTCATTTACACAGTGATGGAAACCTGAAATCATGCTTATTTACACTATTTTTATTGCCTTATTACTGTATCCACTTATATGTGAGGTTTTAATACAATTACACTTTGCCAAATGTCTGAGTAGACACTCATTGGATTACTTAATAAATACAATTGTGTGTGTGTGTGTATATACACAAACACACATACACACACACATATTTGGTGGGTAAAAGGTAAAGGTAAAGCAATCCCATTACAGGCCTGGGCAAGACCCTGAGGGTTCCAGGAGGTTGAGGCTCCCAGATTGCAAGACAATCGGCATCGACAACCTTTACCCCCAGGAAATATTTCTGGTACCCATTTATGTTAGAGGCTGAGTCAACCCCAGGGCCACAGTGCGGCCAGAAGGACCTTGTCAATGAAAAATTCCAATGACATTGGGAATTGAACCCATGACCTTCCTGTTTGTAGCACAGTGCCTCAACCATCTATGACAATATTTGGTGGGTAGTGGGTCAAATTCCAACATACATAAAACTTGAGTTTATGTAAAGGTTTGTGGAACAGGACACTTAACTACACTGGGGAGTGTCTGCACTTATAATTTATTCAGACACACATAATTGCATTGCTGCAGGCACAATTTCCTTGAGTTCTTCTAGACTTCATTAATGTTGATGTCAGTCTGCAATGCCTCACCAAACCTCTTCTACTCAATCTAGTCCTGTGCGGAAATTATGATAAATTGTGTATAGCAGTTCCTCCTCGGATGTACGTCCTCACATCTGAGAGGTACTTGGAGATTCAACAAGCTTACTTACTAACTAAAATCTTACACTACTGACAGCAACATTAAAAGGTGTAAATGATATAGCAGTAATTCATATTTATGTATTTTCAGCTCTTCTGTCATATGAATAATATAGACCACACCACCACCCCCCCTCAACAAAAAAAGACAGATGGTTGAGGGGGGAGAGAGAGAAAGGTAAAAAAGGAAGAATGGGGGATGCATACATCTCAAGGCGTGAAAAAATCAGGTATCCTAGAAACATGACAAAACCAAGACAGAGTGCCCTCTGTCCTTGTAGTTTCATTTCGTAACACTGTATAAACTACGAAAGTGTTCCAGTACTGAATAAGATATTGTACCATAATGGCAAGTGACAGCTGAGGATAAGGTCACAGGAAGTCATCATTGCCTAAAACATATTTCCCTTGGAGGTGATTAAAACCAAGCAAACCCTGACAGGACAGCAAGTCCCAATTGGCATCATACTACATAATTCCCCAGTTCTGAAAAGAGAAAGAGACAATTTTTTTAGACATGCAAGCACAAAGAATAAGCTAATGAGCAAGATAAAGAAGAAGAAAACATCCTTGTCAAAAGGAAATGGCTGAGCTGCTATTAATTCCAAATAAAAAAAAAAAAAAGAAAAACATGCAAATATTTCTTGAGAACAGCAACAGAAAAACTGCTGATCAACCATGTTCTTATTGTCAATATATTCACACACAAAGACACGGTAAAAGGTAAAATGTTCCTGTCCACACAATGAAGGCATATTGAAAAGGCATGCATGTCACTGCACTGATTCTTAACCTTGGCTCTAAATGGAGATTAGTGGTCAACTTCATACCCTGGCCACTTTATCCATGGGCAAGAAGTCCATTACACAATGAATTGGATGTTGGATGGACCTCAAGAGTTTGTCTGGAAATTTTGGAACAGAGAGGTCTCCTGTCCCTGCTGAGATTCAAATTCTGATTCATCCAGTCCACAGCCAACTCACTATACATACTATGTTATCCCAGCTCCTATTTGTATACTTGTAATCTCAGTAAAATAAATGACCTGAAAGCTGCAAACATAATATTCACTGATGCAGGAGAAACGTTATAAAATCTTACTGCAAGCAAAAGGTCATACATATGGCATATCTGTTTTGTACACTTCACATTTCTTAGTTCAACACAATTTATTTTCCATGGCACACATCCTGTCACTCAAGCTCAACTAACAGCAGTAACAAATATGTCACAATGTTCATGTGAGTAAAGAATTATGACATGACATTATGTCCATTGTCATCTTATCAACTGCAGTCTTTTGAACACAGAAATTCCTGTAATTCACATCTAATCTCTCTCATGGCATCTTCACACATTCAGCACAAACCTGCCTTCAAGGATCTAATGGCACCTGAAACAAAATAACTAATATCAACATTTTGTAAAAATTAATCACACAATGCTAGTAAGAAGTATGAGAAGAATGAAGTCTAGTGTTAATATACTTAAATCAACACTCATTTTAATCCATTCCCTGTACTACTAATTTCACACTTACAGCCATAATTCAAGCAAAATTTCACGAAATATCAAGACAAAAAGTTTCAGAGAGTCATGCAAGAAACTGCATGAAAACACCATCATGTCTATCAAATGGTGCCCGAAGAATATCAGAACAGACGATTTAATGCAGCAAATGCCAATGTGTTAGAAAGTTGCTAAGTGCTGGATCATGTTTTCTTTGTAAAACAAAACCTTGAGTGGTATATTGTATGCACTAAGTAACATTATAGTTTTAGTTAAACTGGAGAAAAATTTCAGTATTTAAGAAATGTTACCCAAAGTTTATGAAGCCGAGACAATTGATTAGAACAAAGAATTATTTATGGATTATGCATTTTCATGTTACAAAACACAAATGATAATGATGACTGAAGTCTGCTGGAATGTAAGAACATGTAGACTGATGAGCAGTTAGTAATGTTTGGAGGTATCATAGTGTTTTCATCTGTAGGGTCCAAAAAACCACAAAGAGTGGTAAAAGATCTGAACATTCATCAACTTCAAGGATTGATCCAAAAGTGAAAAGTTGACTGACAATGTGGAAAATAATCACTAGGTGACTGTGTGTAAGACCGCAGAACAACTGTGCATGAACAGAGAAACTATGAGCTTCACAGTCGCTTATGTTCTAAACATGCAGAAAGTCAGTTCCAGTATAATGCTAGACAGATCTTGGCAGCAAGCAGTGATGAGAAAAGAAATTTGTTCAAGTCTTTTAACAAGACTGATGGAAAAACCCAAACTTTTAGAAATAACAGTACCTTATGATTAGACTTGGGTTTTCTCCATGACCCACTAATAAAATTTCACATGTCAATGGAGAAGGTTCCTTTCTCCAAGACTGATAAAAGCACAAAGGTCAAACCCAGGAGAGTTTTATTTTTTCTAGTTTACAAGCACTGTTAACTGCAAATATGTTCCTCAAAAACAAATAACCAAGCACCCAGCCTTTGAACTGAACTGATACACTGTAATACCTGCTTTACATGTAAACTCTACCAATTTCCTCTACAAAATAACAATAGTAAGCAACATTAAACATAGATCAGAACAAGTCCTATACATTTCAGCTGAGCAATTTTGGTATGATGAATATTTAGTAACTGGAAAACCTGAAACAATGAGCATGCCTGAACCCATATGCATGGGTGGGATGATAATATTCCAGTTGGAAAATTTTTTGATTAGCTGAAAACTTAACAGTTCTTCAAGAAAAACTATGCACCATGGAGTTAAGATTTCTGAATGAAATATGAAGAAATGAAACCTGTATATGGTACAAATAATTCCATTGGTGAAAAGAATTATGAACAGTATTTAAACAGTGTTATGAACCAAGACCAAGAGTAGTGAAAGAGACAAAACAACAACTAATGCACTCAGAACCTCCAAATATTCATACAGCACCCCTCTCCATTATTTCTTCTGTTTAGGTAAGACATAATGTAGTTGCTCAAAATGATATTTCTCTCCATCTTAACACAGTGTATACCTGAAATCTGCATGTATTATAGTACTGCAAAACCGTACCTTATCTACAAGAATGGCCTTTTGCTTTGATTTTCCTTTAATAAGTGCATAGCAAACCAGCATCATGGCCATCACAAACAGGAAGTAGCTGGTGTGCATAAGATGAAGGTTGATTACGGAACGCTCGCTCTGAAAAGTCATATTACGAACAATGTATCATGGCCGGCAACAACAATTTGATTTTACCATACTGCTTCAACACAAATAAAAGTCACTGTGCAGTCCTACCACCTGTTGTGAGGGATGTTCTTATACAAAATTCACAAACTTCTTGAAGCATAAACATGAGGCGTGAGTCAGACAAGGCATTAATCAATTCAAGCAGAAACTGATATGGTACACTGCACTATGAACACTACAAACACTGAAACTGTCAAGTTCACATAATATTGTGTTTACCCAAATGCAAGATGACCCCCAAAAAATAAAATGTCTGCTAAGAAAAAACATTTTACTAACTTAATATACAAAGCACGTCAGATTCTATCCACCTTTACCAATAAGTGTCACTGTCTCCATCGTCACAGTCAGTGTTTTCATCTTCCTCACACTCACTCCTATCAATCCCATCCTCTTAACCGTCATTCCACCACATATTATCATCAGTCTTGACCACTGCAGTGGATATACAACACTTCTTACAACCCTTCAAAGTCACTTCTGGTGAGACGTGCTGCCATACCATTATGACCCATATGGACCAAATAATAGATTTATAATTTTTGGTGTATGACCCCATGAATATTCACAATTTTCTCCACAGATGGTTTTGGTGGTGTTAAGAATTTAAATACTTGATTCCTGCATGCCTGTGGTCTGATCAGTTTGAGTTCATGGCTCTTTTGTGCTTTTAATTTGTGGATTGGTCCAGGTTATATTTCTTACTCTTGCAGGTAATTTTTAATTTTTCAATAGCCATTTTACTGTTAACTACCCTTGGATTAGATCTGTTCTCAGATACATATCTTAACAAGATACTGCAGTACCCAGCGATTAAGAATAACTCAGTCTAAGGGGTCCACCAGGTTAGATGTTTCTTTGTCTGAAAATAGAAACAGAGCCAGCTTCCAGAACATCATGCATCTTCAAGAAATTATATGATGTATAAAGTCCCAAAAAAGAAGAATGTGTCAATTAAATTCTGTCATGCTGTATTCTATCTTTTGGGTTTCTTGAACCCTGATACACTGTCCTGAAATGTTGCTGCAGAATTACCACTCTTTCCTGCATCAATATCTCGGAAAAGCGTAGATCTCACATGATTTGGCAATGCTGACTTTGGTTTGACTCTGCATGGTCTGGTTCAGAGCAATCATGTATGGTGTGATCTGGATGGACGCTTCCTACACGTATTTAAGACAACCTCACATACTTAAGTGTCAAAACAAAGGCAAGAGCCTCATCTTGCACTCAAGTGAATACAGTATTTATCATTTACATGTAGCTCCTTAAATAAACCTATGGTAATTCACTGCAGTGTTTAACAATTCACTGCACTTAGGCGTGTCTGACAGCATCTATTAGTTCCACCCACTTGCCCTTGTCAATGCAGTACTGCTGTTGCAAAAAACAAATTTTAATGACATTTTATAAAATCTTTACTAAATTAATTGACAGCCACTCTGGTAAAAACTGGTCAAAATGGGCCACCGCTCACATATGGGTCCAAATAATATATTTTCAGGACACCAATATACTGGAAAGGAAAGGTCAGAATTTACATATATATATGGCACTGAGAATGTACCAGCTTCAAATTTTTGATGTTACTGTGATTTTAAATGTGAAATAAGAAAAAGAATACCTATCAGCAATGATTTGGAAGCACATGGAAAGCTTTAGATGATAATTTTTGAGAAATGCAGTCATGTATGAGGGATAAATGGAGGGAGAAAGGATGGATCTAGAGGTAGCATTTTGTATTACATCAGTGGACACAACAGCTGTCACACAAGCATTCAATCTTATGAAGCCAGCATTAATCAGGAATTTAGAATCTGTATCGCCTGCATGCAACTTACGTCACAGAAAATCTCAAAGTGCCAACCTCCAGGCTCTAAGCAGTAGCTCCGACTTTCTCAAAATATTTTTCAATATATGGTGGAACTCAACTTGAAATATTAACAATTTATCTCAGAAAACGCCTATACTCCTTAATAAGACAGCATACTGTCCCACACTTTCTCTTCCTCTGTCAATTCCCTGAATAATGGTGTCAGTGTTAATTTAATGTAACTGGATTTTTTTTTTACAAAGATATAGACCCTATGATTTTGTGTCACCCACTGCATACCAGACTCAGATAAAGTAATTTAATAAACTGCATTAAAATTTTTGTAACAATGATATGCATTACTTTGGCTGTTTGTGTTCCTACTTAATGTAAACCACAGCTGAAACAAGAAAAACACAAGTCTTAGTAATTTTTGTACATTATTGAATCTGTTGCTGTTGACGTGCATAAATTTTCCTGTGATTTGGGACACGAAAATACTGGCAGGATAGGTCAGAACTTGCACTGAGAACATACCAATTTAAAATTTTGAATGTTACTGTCATTTGACATATGAAAATAAGAAAAAGATTACCTATCAGCAATGATCTGGAAGCACAAGGAAAGCACTGAATCTGTTACTGTTGATGTGCATAATTTTTTCCCATGATGCACACTGCGTAGAAATATTGCAAATGAACAATCTTACTGACCTGAATGCATTTCACTAGCACATTAAGACTAACTGATGTTCACACATAATAAAAGATGCCTAACATGTCAATAGCCCATTCAGAAACTCAGTAATCAGTGGCAACAGTGATAAAGGGCATCAGCTACAAAACCGACAAACATACAATTTATGTTTTCCTGTGTTTGGGAACATGATAAAAGTGAGTGCAGTCAGCATCAAACCAAAAAGGGTGTCCAATTCCCTTAAGTTCAACAAGAAACGTACCTCAGTAAGCACAACCATCAGCTCATGATTGGAATGGTATGCTATCCTCAAAACAGTGCCACTTTTACACCAGTCATCATCCTCTCTTTCACCCAACACCTCACTGTCCCTGCTCTGGCCCATCAACCTCCCTGTAAACCCTTGCTGAGGTGCAAGTGATGGTGTGCAGGCAGGTGGTGCGCTCACCACAGGCAGGACTGATCGAGGGCCGACAAAGGTGACACAGACATCATCAGCTTGGGACAGGTTTTGTGGCAGTATCAGGCTCATGTTCAGTCCTGTCCCTTCGCCCACTAGTGACTCTGTTTTACACATATTACTCCATGCTGAAACATATAAAAATCTGGTTCCTTAGCCTAGCTACAGGTCCTAATATTGGAAAAATGCCATATTACAGCCAAAAGCACTGAACTCAAAAATCACCTATTTCCTCACAGTCACACAAATGCAAGACCATTCTAACCTAAAATGACCCCCAAAAATACAACATGTCTGCCAAGGGAAAATGTATTCATCCAAATCCAAGATGACCTCCTGATAATAAATGTATGCTAAGAACAAGCACTTCACTATTAATTTCATACACTTAATACACAAAGCATGTCAGATTCTATCTACCTTTACCAATCAGTATCATTATCTCCATCTTCACAGTCACTGCCTTGATCTACCTCACACTCACTCCTACCATTCCCAACCTCTTAACTGCTTTTCCACAACACATTATCATCAGCCCCACCCACTTCACTGGATAAACAGCACTTCTTAAAAATCTTCATAATCACTTCTGGAGAAATGTGCTACTACGCTGGTATGATCCACACTGATTAAATAATGCACTTATATTTCTTGGTTTACGAATGTATTTGAACCCATGCAGAAGACAAACAATTTTCTCCACAGATAGTGTTCAGAATTTTAAATACAATTATTCTGGATATATGTGTTGTGTGTGGTCTGATCAGTCTGAATTCATGGCTGTTTTTATGGTTTTCAATTTGTGGATTGGTCCACATTTTATTTTTGAGTCTTGTGGTTAGTTTTGAATTTTTCAATAGCCATTTTCCTGTTGGTACCCTTGGACTTGATCTGAGAACTGCACTCTTCTGGGTTATTATGCAGCTAGTAGTGATAATTTCTTACTGACATTTCAGGAAACACTATCGGTCCCATCCTCGGGGTTCAAGAATCCAAAAGAAAGCCTGTGGCCCCAACATGGAGTTTTTACAGGGGAGAGTGTGGGCTGTGAAAAGTTCAGTAGTGTAGTGTCTGCCAATAGGGTTGGTGCAATTGGTTGGGAAGGAGGGCATGGTGGTAGTCAGTACAACTTGGAAAGAGATGCTCTGTGATGGAAGAAATTCTAACCGGTGTGATGCAAGACACAGGAGAACACTCACATAAGCAAAGTGGGAGGAAGGAAAAGGAAAGAAAGTGCAATATTAGATTAATAAATGGATAATCTAAAACAAAACAATCGGAGGAGGGACATTGTAGCCCAGCACTACTGCATGGTAAAAATACCATGTGGAGAGCCGGGATAAAATGCAACCCAATTGTGGAAGAATGGGAAGGGACAAAGTGACACAGGAACTAGGTTAGAAGACTAGAACAAAGAACAAATAAGTAAAAACCAGCATAACAAATAGTAATAAATAGCAACATCAAACAAAAAAGAAGAGGGGGGTAAATATTGTACTGCAGTGCTACACCATGGCAAAATTGAGACCAAGGAACATAATAATGTGGAATGAATGTCATGTAAAAGAACTAAGGGAGGAAGGAGATGAGAACAATGAACATTCAGTAACACTGAAATTCAGAGTGGGGATGTAGTCTCTCGGTGCTAAACCAAGGCTTTAATGACGGATGGGAGGAGAAGTGTCTGAGTAGTACAGCAAGGGCAGAAAAGGAAACAAATACAATGAGGAAAGAAGAAAAGGGAGAAGAATTGGTAAATAATAAAGGAAATGGAAAGGAAAAAATAAAACATTAGAAGTGGAAGTGAAATGGGAAGGGGGGGGGGGGGACCACAAATAAAGGAAAAAAGGGGGGGGAAAGTTGCTGGGCCCCAGGGGGGA
>Ga0131853_10016340_pt1 | contig 13544 bp, 15 predicted proteins | sample TergutLab28metaG_FD_92764 | JGI IMG/M metagenome (GOLD analysis project Ga0131853, IMG submission 92764) | Labiotermes labralis P1 segment gut microbial communities from Petit-Saut dam, French Guiana - Lab288 P1 (version 2) (version 2) | ecosystem: Host-associated > Arthropoda: Insects >... | reverse complement strand
CAAGTAAGTTCACCAATCTCAATGCTCGTAACGAATGACCACCCAGCTTGAAGAAATCATCATTGATACCCACCTGATCAACCTCAAGGATCGTTTCAAAACTCGATGCCACGATCGCTTCCACCTCAGTTCTCGGTGCGATATACTCAACTGTGTAGCTTGCCTCAATGATCGGTAATGCTCGCTTATCCACCTTTCCATTACTCGTTACAGGGAAGGTCTCTAAGTCCATATAATGACTTGGAATCATATACTCAGGCAAGATAGCTTTCAATTGTGATGTAATCGCTTCATGTGCTACTTCTGTTGGGTTCTGTAAGTAAGCATGAAGCTGTCCCTCTCTAACTAGCACCACCGCATGATCAATACCAGCGATGTTTCTTAACGCTGTCTCAATCTCACCCAACTCAATTCGATGGCCTCTTACCTTCACCTGATCATCAAATCGACCTAGATATTCAATATGCCCATCTGGCAACCAGCTGACCAAATCTCCTGTTCGATACAATCTCCCCTCACCAAATGGATTCTCGATAAACTTCTCTGCCGTTAACTCTGGATTATTCAAATATCCTCTCGCAACACCTGGCCCTCCGATACACAACTCACCCGGCATACCAATCCCACACAACTTACCATCTGTCATAATGTAAGTTGTCGTATTAGCGATCGGCTTTCCAATCGGTATTTTATCGAAACCTAACGGACCATTCATTGTGAGCGTTACTGCAAACGTGGTCGTTTCTGTCGGCCCATACCCATTGATCAGCTTGATACTACCATTGTGGTTCAACAACTTATCCACATGAGCCTTTGATAAAGCCTCGCCACCAATTAACAACTGCTCTAAGCCATTAAATACATCAATGTCGACTGTAATTAAGTGATTGTACAACGAAGCTGTCAACCACATCGTATTGATATTCAGTTCAGCAATCATTTGTTTCAATTTCACATCGTCAACCAACACATTCATATCTGAGATGAACACATACCCGCCATTAAGCAGCGCTCCCCAGATTTCAAAGGTTGACGCATCAAAGCTTAGCGAGCCTGTTTGCAGAATTCTCACATCTTCAAAGTTCGCATAGTTCGTATTTTTCACTAGGCGCGTAATGCTTTGTTGCTCTACCATAACGCCCTTTGGATTCCCCGTTGTTCCTGAGGTGTAAATCAAGTAGGCTAAGCTGCTCCCTGTTCCAGCAACTGGGATGCTCTGTGGAACGCCACTCAGATTCGCTAGCGAGATAAAGCGATAGCTAGCATCAGCCAGAGGCAAATCAGCTTTGTCGCCAAGAATGAACCTTGCTTTGCTGTCTTCAAGCATATATTTGATGCGGCTTTCTGGATAGTCAGCATCGATTGGCATGTAAGCACCGCCTGCTTTGAGGACACCTAGGAAAGCAATGACTGTCTCAATATTTCGCTTAGCAATGATCGCGACAAATTCACCTTTATCTAGGCCACTTGCGATTAATTTCAGTGCTACTTCATTGGCTTTTTCATCTAATTCTTCATAAGTTAAAGCGTGTGTCTTGCTCTGGACAGCTACTTTAGTTGGGTACAGTTTTGCTTGTTCTGCAAACTGCTCTGCGATCGTTAGTTCAGCTGGAAACGGGCGACTTGTATTGTTGAATTCATTAACTATGAAATCCGCTTCAGCTTCTGTTAGGAGCGTTATATCTTTGATCATAGTTGAGGTTGGGGCGACCATTTGTGTTAAAATCAATGTTAGTTTTTGGTGCATATCATAAACGAATGCCTCATCAAAGACTGTTGATAGGAATTCATAATTTAATTGAAATCCAGAGATAACTGCCTGTTCATAGCCTTTGTCATAGGAAAATCGCTCTTCATTAAGATGGATCATCAGGGGCCTTATTGATTCTTTAGGCATTAACCAGCCGCCTTCAATAAGAATTGGATAATATTTTTCTTGAAGTTGCCCATCTACTTGAAATGAAAGTGAAAGGTCATCTAAACCAGAGGCATTCTTTGTGCATGACACTAAATCGTAGTGCGAGATTTTGTAATGACGCATCAGTTGGCTCGATTCCGTTTTAACTTTTTCCAAATAATTTAGAACGCTTGATTCAGGATCAATCTTAACGATCAAAGGAAGGGTTCTTGCGAAAGTCGATAAAATACCTCTTTTCTTTCTGTTGCTTCTTCCATGTAACGTCGCATTAAGCGCAACGGAAGGATTCCCAGTCATTTTTGATTTGAATAGCAAAACAGCACCACTAATTAATTGTGCCAAGCTCACCCCATTTGTGGCGCAATAAGCTGTGATGGCATCTGAAAGTTCTGAGCTCAGTTCATTTTCATAGTTTGTTGTCTGAAGTTGTGCTGGGTCGATTTTCCTCACATCTGCTAAGGGGAGACCATCATACTCGGCAACTTTATCTCGCCAAAAATTTAGACTTTTCAGGCTTCGACCACTTTCTTGATAGTCATTTTCTTCTGCAACACACTCATCAAGCGTCAGCAAAGGTCGATCACAGTGCCCTGTTTTAAGCACATCATGAATGCCTTTTACAAACAAATACATGCCAATTCCATCTACGATTAAGTGGTGACCAAAAAAGGCAGTGTAAACATCTCCTTCATCGGTAACGTAAATGCTCATTTCATACAGATACCCATCCCATTTAAAGAAGCTATGTCCCGATTTCTCGCTCAGCGTTTTTTTGATCTCACTTTCAGTGGCATATTCAATTAAAATGGGAGCTGTCTCGCTAACATAATATCGCTCAACGTTCTCCCCATTTTTTCTTAATTTCAGCTTAAATGATTCATGAGTTTCCATAAATTTCTGGATCACTCTCATGACATCTTCAGGCTCTCTTTTTCCGACGTTGAGGTAAGCACCTACTGTTGTGATGCTTGTTCCAGGATAAAAGTATTCTACCGTTAATATTTCTTTTTGTGCTTCTGATAAGTTTGACATTTGCTTCTTCCTCTCTAAAGTGCTCACGTGTTCTACTTATTTCGTGTATTTACATTATACCATCATTGAGCATCCTGTATGCATTTCATCATAAACTCGTTATTTTTTCACTAAAAAGCGTCAAAAAATTAGCTTTCAACTTTGAAAACAACAGTTTTCGATCGAAAACTGTATGTTGAATCTCTAAATTTCTGCCCTCGCTTTGGCCTATCAAGCGCCAATGTATCATGAGATTATAGCATTTACTGGGATAGAATGTCAAAAATTATAGGATGATATGGCGAATTTTGACCCATTTAAAAACCAAATGCCATTAAAGTACATTTGGTTTTGATGAAATTTTCCTGATATAAGCCATCTTCTGTGAATAAAAATGAGGCTTTATTCCTTAAAGAAATAGGATTGAAGATGAAACACTTTAGCCATGCCGAAAAACTTGTTTACAAAGATGTATCAACATGCTATAATCTCAACTTTTCCACGGCTCAAGTATGTCCAACTGTCGGTTTGAACTTTTAAATGCTTGAAATCTGTGGGATTAGAGTATCATCTTTTCATATAATTTCTTGTTAAAAGCGAGTCCCACAAGTCTTATATTCAATAACGATTCCACCTCTATTGGCAATCAAAACGACAGATTGACATTTTGGACATCGCCCAGAATAGGCGAAAAACAGCATGCCACCAATTCCAGTAAAGCCACCGAACCCACCAAAAATATTATTCTCAGTAAGAATAGACAACAAGGCACCAATCATTGCTACAGCTATAGATATTATGCAAACCAATCTCGCTTTTTTCGGGTGCATTTCTTGTCATCTCCTTAAAGTTTTTCAATCCCTAGCTACAGCTTTCGTGGCTCTTTTTTTATCCTTAGTTATGGTATTGACTAAGGAGTATAGACCCACATTGGGCAATCACCAGTTAGGCACACTTTTACCACGGTGAAATTATACTTAGGAAACACTTAAAATATCAAATAATTTTTGAAATGCCAATAGATGCTATGAGGACTGTGTTAGTTAAAACAAATTACAAAAGCATAGCAAAAAAGACTATCATAAATAAGTTTCTGTTAATCTCTATCTTAATTCTGTGTTTCCTTTCTTTTATCATAACGAGAAACCCATCCTGTAATAGATAGCGCAATTGTGAAAAATATTACGACACCAAAGAGAATCCACAGAAATATAGACAAAGGCATATTAGTTCTCATCGCAAATAATGCTGAGAAATATGATACTACACCACCGCCTAACGCTATAATATTTACCCAATTTAGTTCACGATTGTACCGATTAACCATTTTTTCAGTCAAACTAACTAGCAATAAATTAATATTTTCTCTGGTTTTTGATTCATCTGGTAATGTAACATACATATCTGTGTACTCTTTTGCTTTCCTTATATCACGCATTTCTATATTCCGTCCATTAATAGAATTAATAAAGCTGAAATTGATGATAATAATGCTACAACAATACCTGAAACAACTGGAAAATTATTCGTTATCCATTCCATTATTCACACCTCTTTTGCTAAGTAAGCATCAATCAAAATAAAGCAAGCTTTCCTTTGGCTCTCAAATAAGCAATGTTAAAACACCAGAAATCTGAATCATAATAATCTTTTTATTTTTCTGCTCTACTATATCACAAATTCAAGTCTCATTAATCCAGAACCATATGCAACCAATTACTACGTGTAAACCAAAGACTTAACACGTGAACAACCCCATCACTTTCAAGTACTCGGTAAACGAGTACACAATCATGAATCAAGAAATATTTCAAATCAGTTTTCTTGTCAACTCTGGAAGAAACGTTTGAGCCAGTATTCGGAAAAGTTTTCAGGGTTTCTAATGTTGTCCTGATATCTTTTTTGAATTCTTCGATTTTGCTTTCATAAGTTCCCCATTCTCTTTTTGAAAAAATGATTGATTTTAAATCATTAGGATATTCAGTCGAAAACTTTAGCGTGAATTCTTTCATTAGACGGTCTCCATGAATTTCAACACTTCATCATGAGTCATAAAATCACCAGATTGTATGACTTTATCCCTTCTGTGAATTTCTTGTAAAAATTCGATTTCCCCCATCGTTTCAAATATTGCCTTTTTTAATAAATCAGTAGTAACAAAATAACCTTGTTCGTTGTCCTGAACTATGTGTCTTGCACCATGTTTTATGATATTTAAAATATTATCTGCAACTAATTCCATAATTCCACTCCTCACGTTTTTAGTCTTTCCATAAGCCATTAAATAAGTCAAGTTTAAATATTTTAGCCTTTGAACATGTTTAAATAACCCATATTTATATTATAGCATTTATGAAGTTGGAAATCGAGCATTTTTGGCTGTTAATTCTACTTTTTAAATGCCCATTTCAAATATCCAAATAAACCGACAAAATCGCTTGATAGTCTTAGACGAATTAGAAAGTCCATTCATAAAAATCGGATGGTCTCGTCGAAATCTGTCCAGTTCCAAAATGAGAATCCTTGTATGAGTTATACTATTTTTTCAGTCAAAAATGATTAGCTCGTCCAAGTTGAGCAAAAACGCCCAAATCTAAATGCTTATCTGCATTCAAATCGAGGCGCTTATATCATGTTGAAATACTTCTTTTGCCAAGTAGAAATAGAACTAGACTTACGCTGTATCCACAAATTCCAATGCTTAGTAATGCCATGATTGGAGCATCTGCGAAATAGGCAATAATTAACGTCAATGTATTTGCTGGAATGGTATAATAGCTACCAATTCTGTAATTTGTAATATTTTTAACCATGCAAACACCTCTACACTTTTTCGTCATCAAAAGATTTTAAACCGTAATCGCTCGTCAAAGGTTGTTCTACTCCTTGGCTAAGCAGAGAACATTTGATGTGCTAGAATAAAGCAGCCGATTGTTGCTGAGTTATTTTCTAATCCAGGCGGGACAATGAAGCTTTCAACATCAGGAATCGCACCATATTCATTTAATAATTCTTTTAATTCTTGGCGAACCATTGGGAATAAGTGCGCCTGTCCCATAACACCCCCACCAAGAATGATTTTTTCTGGACTTAAAATAAGGATATAGTTCATCAATGCTTGCGCTAAGTAATGTGCTTCAAGTTTCCAAGCGAGATGATCTGGTTCAAGCATTTCTGCTTTCTTGTCAAAACGTTTTTCGATGGCAGGTCCAGAGGCTAAGCCTTCTAAACAGTTGCTATGGAAAGGACAACAGCCTTCATAAGTTTCTTCAGGATGAGGGCGTAAGATAATATGTCCCATTTCTGGATGAGAAAAGCCAGAAAGTAATGATCCGTTTACAACAGCACCACCGCCAATACCTGTTCCAACAGTCAAGTAGACGCAGCTATTCATCCCTTTTGCTGCACCTTGGATTTGTTCACCAAGCGCAGCAGCATTCACGTCAGTTGTGAAGCCCACAGGAATTGGATATTTACTTTTGACTGTGCCTAAGAAATCAAAATTACCCCAAAAAGGCTTAGGTGTTGTGGTGATATAACCGTATGTAGGTGATGTTGTATTCACATCAATAGGACCAAAAGAACCGATCCCGATTGCTAGTAATTCATATTGATCAAAAAAGTTAAAGACTTGAGCTAGTGTTTCCTCAGGTGTAGTAGTTGGGAAGCTAACACGTTCGATTATTTCAAATTTTTCGTTACCGATGGCAGCACCGTCGTTAATACCGACAGCGCAGACAAATTTTGTTCCACCAGCTTCGATTGATCCATAGTATGGCATATAAAAACCTCCAAATTTGTTATTTTTTAGGTAATTGCGGTAATTGCGAAAATTAAGTTTACTATTTCAGAAAACGACCTAATTTCACAGAAAAATCAGATTTCGAGTCGATTTTCAGTCCGAAAGTTATCTAAAACAACTCAATTCAATCCAAAAATCAATATTTGAGTCGATTTCTCCCTTAAAAGGCATCTAAAACGACCCAAACGAGTATAAAACTCGGGTTTTGAGTTGTTTTGGTGTACGCTGACTAATTTCGCAATTGCCTATATTATTTTCGATGCCCCATTTTGATCATAAAATTCATCATTTGGAAGCATCTATGAAACCGTTGCGATTGCCGCATATCAGACATTCTAACACAAAAAAAAAACTTTGTCTATGTTTCGCGAAGGAGGCTTTTTTATAAAATCAATAAAATTTCAAAAAAAGCTTGCGCCCGCTCGATAAAAACGCTATAATTGGTATATACCAATTCCAAATGTCAAGGAGGTGAGAATATGATAGAAATTATTGCAACAACAATAGATGATGCAACCCAGATTCAAGCAGGTGGTGCCAATCGGATTGAACTTATCTCAGCCTTATCAGAAGGTGGATTGACACCAAGCTATGGTTTGATTCAAGAAGTTATTAGTCGTGTATCCATTCCAGTGAATGTGATGATTCGCCCGCACAGTAAAAGTTTTATTTATACAGATGATGAAATTGAGTTGATGAAAAGAGATATCGCCATCGCGAGGGACTTAGGTGCTAATGGTGTGGTGTTAGGTGTACTGACTCAAACCAATGTGATTGATGAGCGAAAGTTGGAATCGCTTTTGGCGTCATGTCAAGGTTTAGAGGTGACATTTCATCGTGCGATAGATGAAACAGATGTGGTGGCGAGCGTCAAAAAATTAGCTGAGTACAAAGAAATTACAACGATTCTAACCTCAGGTGGCTTAGCGGCGCCAATTCAGGAAAATTCAGAAATTATTAAAGAAATGATGGCTTATTCGAGACATATCAATATTTTGTTAGGTGGTGGTATGACTTCCCAAAACTTGTCAGCTGTTTTAAAGCAAACAGGAGCAGGTCATGTTCATTTTGGGTCATCAGTTCGAGTGGATGATGCTGTTGATAAGGACAAAGTAGCTGCATTAGTAAATGAAATGAAAAAGATGTTGTAGCACGATAGAAAGAGGATGCAAATGAAGAAAGTAGATAAGGGTTTGAAAATGCCCTTGTATATCCAGCTCGCGAATATTATTCAGGAAATGATTGATATCGGTGATTTGGTAGCGGGGGAATGTTTGATGCCAGAGCGTGAGATTTGTACATTACAAGAAGTAAGTCGAATGACGGTGAATAAGGCCATCGAGAAGCTTGTTCGTCAGGGACTCGTTATTCGCCACCAAGGCAAAGGGACTTTCATCGCGAGAAAAAGGCCGACTTCTAGATATGAAAATTTAGCTGGTTTTAGTGAGATGATGACCAAAAGTGGCTTTGCTGTTTCAAATACGATTTTGTCCTTTGAAAAGATTGACTTGTCGTCGCGGATTCAACGAAAATTAGCAACAGATTCAAAAAAAGGTTATAAGATTGAGCGAATTCGCTACGTAGAAAACGAGCCGCTTATTCTAGAATCAATTTATCTAACTAGAGAGATGTGTCCTGATCTGACAAAAGAATTGGTAGAGGATCATTCGATTTATCAATTATATACAAAGCGGTACCAGCATCAACTCGTACGGGCAGAGCAAACGATTCACCCCATCTTACTAAATGAAGCACAAGCAGTGCAACTTGAACAAAAGAAAGGTGATCTAGCGCTGAATGTTTGGTGTCGTGTTTATACCGAAAAGGAAGAAGTCATGGCGTATACTGAGTCTATTTTCTTAACTGAGAAGCATGACTTTGAAGTGGTCCTGACTTAGAGTAACTAAAATTTGAAAATTAAAGATAAGGAGTTGTTTTTGATGCAACCTATTCCGTTAAAAAGAGTTGAGCAATTTGAAGAAATGGCATTTGGTATTTTTGTTCACTGGGGTCTTTATGCGATTGAGGCTCGTGGTGAGTGGAGCATGAAGATGCATAATATTCCAAAAGAAGAGTATGCAAAATTTGCGGATGAATTTGATGCTAGTGCCTATGATCCAAAGCGTTTTGTTGAGAATGCAAAAAATGCTGGTGCTAAGTATATTACTATAACGAGTAAGCATCATGATGGTTTTTGCTTATATGATAGCAAAGGGCTGACTGATTTTGATGCTGTGAATCATGCGCCTAAAAGAGACTTGATAAGAGAATTTGTGGATGCTTGTAATGAAGCAGATATTATTCCGATGTTTTATCATGCAACTTATGAATTTGATAATCCGATGTGGGATGATGATTTTGAGGAAAGTTATTTGAATTATATTCGAGAATCTGTCGAATTATTGTGTACCAGCTATGGAAAGATTGGTGGTTTATGGTTTGATGGGAATTGGGCTCGCACAGATGCTGATTGGCGCGAGGATGAATTATATAGCACGATTAGAAAGCACCAACCTGATGCGTTGATTATTGACAATACTGGTTTGGAAGCGCGAGGTGAAATTGGTCATCCTGAAATTGATAGTGTGACTTTCGAGCAAGGCCTCCCACATCCGATTGATCGAACAGGTCATGCTAAATATGTAGCGGGAGAGATGTGTCAGACGACGAACAACCATTGGGGCTATGGCAAAATGGATTTCAATTACAAGTCGACAAAGGAACTCATTGAAACGCTATGTGCTTGCCGTAAGTTAGGTGCTAACTACTTAATGAATGTCGGACCCGATCAAGATGGGAATATGACGAAGATGCAAGAGGCGATGTTAGACATTATTGGTGAGTGGATGAACATTCATGGTGAAGCTGTTTATCAAGGCCGACCATGTAGCGTGCAGACAAGTGAGAAAAAAGACTTTGCTTTAGAAAGCAAGGCGGGTCAGCATTACCTATTTATACATGATTTAGGGATTGTTGCGGATTCGAATGTGATTAAGCATCGTGATTTTAAAACACCGCGCGCTTTTACGCACATGAACAAAGAAGTGAAGCGTATTGAATGGATGGATAACCAAGAAGATTTATTGTTTGATCAAGATTTAGAAGCGGGAACGTTAACGCTGCATCCAACCCATTACAGCTATGGAACGGATTTAGTGGTTCGCGTGGCAAAGGTTTATTATTAGAGAGATAATGTAGTTAATATTGACAATAGCCTTGTGTTCGATTGTTTGGAACACAGGGCTATTACGTATCTTTGATGAGTTAATTGGATTTTCACAAAAATAGCAAACAAGAAATCGCCAGATAAGTTAACAAGGAAATTGGGAACGCCACATTAGATTTGAGCATACCAGCAGCGGGGCATTTTATTCCAAATAGGACAGCTCTTTGTTGATCCAGTCTTCAATGGAGCGGCTTTTTTCATTCGTCAAATCTGTTAGCGGCACCCAAAAATCATGATTTGAACAAGTTATAACCGAACATTTGAGATGATCTATCCCGTTAACAATAAATTTATATCCAGTGCTTTCTAACTCACTTTCATGAGAAGCAGGATGATTGATACATCCAGAGCCATTTCTAATCAACGCCAGCAAATCATGCGGAAATTTTTCAATAACATCTGAATACTCACTTGCGTTTTTAGCATCAATCTTAATGCCACAATTATTTGGCGTTATTCCGATCATCCAACTTGCTTGCACGACTCTTTTTGGCTTGGTCTTGAATGCGTACAACAAATAAAATCCGATTGCACTGTTTCTTCCAGTTGTTACTTCGCATTTAAAACCAGAATCTAATAAGCGCTGATGCAATGTTAACACAAGTTTCTGTGTTTCAGCTGGGAATGGCTTGATAATAGCATTAATCAAAGAAATTTGTTCAACCTCATCCTCTCCCAATGCATTGTAGTCGCACCTCAGAAAGACATTATCTATTGTATTGACACATGCCCATGTTCCTGCTTTGAATCTTTTTTTATTTATTTCTAACTGCGCGTTTGCCATCATTTTTAATCCAATTAGCATCGCAGGATTATCTGGATATGAAACTTCCAATAGCGAGACTTTAGCTAAATTCGGTTTCTCTGTGTCTAAATCAACGCCAAAAAATTCAATCCCGCAATCGCTTAAATAGCGCAAATATACAGCTGCTTTTGAGACTTTGGCTTTTTTGAGAACAACAAGTAGCTCATCGCCACTTAATACCAATGCATCACCGCTGGTATTTAATTCACCGTAAATACCAATATTCATCAATACCGCTGCCATATCTCGTAGAAATGGATAATCCATTGTAAAATTTATGCCGCCCCATACTCTATTGGCATTTGGTTTTGGCTCGTCATGCAAATCAGCATTCGCAACGATGTAATCAAAAAAGTGGCATAAAAAATCTCTGAACGCAAGAACACCGTTTCGTATGCTTTCTTCACCAGCAATACCTTTATAGATGGCGTTGATTGAATAGTCCACAGGTACATCCTGCACCAATTCTTTCAAATGTTTAGCGAAATCTCTAAGTGGCTTTATCAAAAAAATCATCCCTTTGCTCTAAATTCGTGCTTGTCTTAACTTTTTTCAATTAATTTTATTTGTGATTTTCCAGCTAACCACAATGTGATTATAATAAACCGACTCGACAACGTAATGTCATATTATCAATACTCACCTGAAATTTCTTTCGCTCTACTTTGAATGACTATCTATCGAAACATTTAAACCTGCGAATTTTTAGGCATCATCACCCTTACGGACAATCACCATAGTACACACATGATCTGCTTGGTCTAAAGACAACAAATTCTAAAAAAAGATATGCGCCAACCAAAATAATTGCCCAGACAACAAAGGTTAAAACAAAAATCAGAATGCCTTTGAGTATTTTCTCATTTTTCGTTTCTCCAATTAACCAACCAACCAAAAATGAGCAGACTAATGGTTGCCAAATAAAAAACCACCGCATATCCCAAATGCCAGTTATAAAAATGGTTAGAATGACATTAGCGATACTTGTGGCTATCATAATTATAATTTTGAATTTGCGGCTATTTCTAATCTTTTCGCTCATTTTACTAATCCTCAAAGTCACAATCAAAATCACTTGCTTCAAGCATTTCAATAAGCTCATCCACTGAGGCTTTCTCTTCAAAGTATTCAACAAATGAAGTTACCAAATAATCCCCATCTAAATAGACATCCGCCCCATAAACATCTTTCCTAAACTCAATGTCTTCCTCAGACAGATCACCAGCATACACTCTTATTTCTCTAGCAAATCTAAATGTATAACCATCCTCTATATAATAAGTTTGGGTTATTTCTTCTCCCGCTACCACTGATATTGTACACACAATGATCTCTGATGATGCGCCACAAGCGACTAAAACCACTGCTGATAATATAGTAAGCATGCTTATTAATTTCTTCATTTTATTTGTTCTCCACTTTCAAAATTTTTGTATCCTAGCGCTTAATGCCTGCTATACTATATCAATCCAATAAATTTCTGTAATTTTCCCCTCATCTTCATCAAAACCTTCACACACTAATATGCCACCATTCTGAACAATAACCCCTACAGAAGCTCTATTATCCTTATTACACGAAATCATAATTTTAGACAGGTTAAGTATCTTTGCTTTAGCTAATATAAGTGACAACTGCTTAGTTCCATATCCTTTCCCACGCTCAGTTGGACAAATTCCATAGCCAACATTGCCACCATCTTTTCTTAATTCTTCAGTTAAATGATGGCGTAATTGGATAGAACCAATGATTTTATTATCCCTTTTACGAATTGTAAAGTAGGTGGTCGCAGGGGTACTAGTCAAAGAACATTCATTCTTTTTCTGAGCTACAACCTTTTCTAACCATTCATCATAATTCTCATACTCTATAAATCCACTACTGCCATTTATTTCTTTTTCGGCATAATCAATAAATTCTTGTCTATACGCCATCGCTTGTTTTTATATTTTTTTGAGGCTTCTACCAATTCTATATCCATGTTCTTCTCCATATTTAAAATTTTCAAGTTGTTAAACGTTTTTTTGGTTATCTTTATGAAAAGAATGCAACTACATACCTAACAACACCCTTTTCTTGTGATCAAATTCTTCTTGTGTAAGAATACCAGCATCGAGCAAATCTTTGAGTTTCATAATCTCATCTGCCGCACTGTGAGTTGGTGTTGGAGAAGGACTTGCATTTTGTGTGATTGTTCTGTTGAGATATTCAACCGCCTTTTCTACCATCTCAATCTCGTGATCACTTTTCTCATAAATTAAAGTGTAGTTTGCGTGTCCAGATTCTCCAGTTCCACCGAGCATTTCTAGCCTCCCGATGCCTATGAACAAATCTAATGTTCCCCCTTCTACAAACCAGCAATCTCTGGGATTATTATTCTGCCTTACACCTGAAAGCTCTGCAACAGGGATCATTTTTCTTTCCTCTCCAGAACGCTTATGTTCAATTAGTGTAATGACACTGCCTGATAGGATCCACTCTTGAACAGGGTGAATCTCGTGCCACTTAGTCGTTTTTCCTGGTTCATAGTTAATCGAACGTAAAATGATGTCTCCAGTTTTTTCATCAATGTATGATTTCTGTTCTGTTGATGTCCCCTTTGACTTTTTCTTTGCGAATTGCTTCTCAGTCGCTGGTTGGTTAAGTTTTTCTATACCTTTATCTAGGGCGTGTCTGAAAACTCGTTTAGCCTAGATCAAAATACATAGAAAATGATAACTTTCGTGCTTGAAATTCCCCTAAATTAAACATTTCAAATGAAATTCATACGTTTTCACAAGAT
>Ga0131853_10016339_pt1 | contig 13544 bp, 6 predicted proteins | sample TergutLab28metaG_FD_92764 | JGI IMG/M metagenome (GOLD analysis project Ga0131853, IMG submission 92764) | Labiotermes labralis P1 segment gut microbial communities from Petit-Saut dam, French Guiana - Lab288 P1 (version 2) (version 2) | ecosystem: Host-associated > Arthropoda: Insects >... | reverse complement strand
TACTGTACAGGCACTGAGGCTCTGTACAGGCCGTACGGCCTATAGGGGGAGTAGAGGTATAGCTCTACTGTACAGGCACTGAGGCTCTGTAAAGGCCGTACGGCCCATAGGGGGAGTAGAGGTATAGCTCTACTGTACAGGCACTGAGGCTCTGTGCAGGCCGTATGGTCCATAGGGGGAGTAGAGGTATAGCTGTACTGTACAGGCACTGAGGCTCTTTAAGGTCCATAGGGGGAGTAGAGGTATAGCTCTACTGTACAGGCACTGAGGCTCTGTACAGGCTGTACGGTCCATAGGGGGAGTAGAGGTATAGCTCTACTCTTTCTTGGCCATGGCTCTAGAAGGGGGTGAGGGGTCAGCATCACACCCTGGCCGCTCTTTACCCCTGGGAAAAACCCAGTACCCATGGTACAGGAGGCTGGGTGGGCCCCAGGGGCCAGTCTGGACAGGCGCGTAAAATCTCGCCCCCCACCGGGATTCGATCCCCGGACTGTCCAGCCCGTAGCCAGGTGCTATACCGACTGAGCTACCCGGCCCTGAATGGCCTTACATTTCCAGATATACCATACACAGTGTAACATACTGCATGTTGCAGTGTTAGAAATGATACCCTTCAACTATCAGGTATCCTTGACATATGGTGAAAGAGACTGTTAAAGACTGACATTATTGTCTAGAAATTGCCTGTAGTGTGCAGCAAGTGTCTGGTCACTGACTGATTCTTACACTGACCATCACACTGCCACACGCATGATATCTTGTCCTAGACACACAGTCCAGTTTAACCTGCTGTCTATAAGAAACGTGTGCAGCACACTGTAATGTACATGTCTTTTCTTTTTGAGTATCCAGTACAGTTGAATACGTAATATTTGCATTGTGGATACCTAAAAAAGGAAGAAATCAACAGTATGCAATATTGGTACATTTCCAGACAAGATGTTTAAACACTGTTTAATAATCTGTTCACCAGATGTCAACTATGTATGAGAGCTGTAGGAGGCAATATCCAACACCTATCCTAACATGCGGGTAATTATATTATATGCATTATGTGAGGAAATGTAAAGCCAGTATGCATGCTATGCATCTGGGCGAGGTTTTCAATTGAATTTCATGTATATGGGGAATAGCTACCTTGACACATTTCTGAGTCGCTACAGGTGAATGATGTGACACTACCTTCATGCAGACAACATTCAATTTCCCACAAGCGTCTTCACTATTCATAACCTCTGTCCACTGTCATTAAAATAACTGAATAAAATTATGCAAAGTAATGGTTAACTTTTTAAAATGTTTTTTTGCACTGTACATTGTGATGCAATTATACAACACCAACCAACGAAGTGCGCAAGTGTGTGTTTGGGTGGGCAGGAGGGTGTATTCGAGACCCACTCTCTTGAACACTCTGTCATGCCCACCAGATTGCTCACACCGGTGCATGTAGAACATACCATACAGTGTACAGAACTGTCTCCCTGAAGATAAACCCTAGAGGTTCAAAACATGTATGAGACAACAGAAATTAAAAATCATTTTATAAAATTGTGCATTGTGTTGGTTTATGTTGTACAGTGGTTAACTGGTTTAAAGACATAAATTAACCTGAATTATATCCAAACATTCAGTTCACACTGTGCAGTAAACACAATCCACCCTGGTTATAAAAGCAATCAGTTAATTCTGTATGGGGGAATAACCACTCTTTGTTCCGAGATCCATACATAACACATACTGACACTGTATGGGCAGACAAAATTTTTGAATGCTGCAACTGGAAGCAGGTACTGAAGTAACTACCGGGCTTTAGAGGTTTAAGTGCCATGGATTTATGATTAGTTGTACAGAATGACATCATAATCAGTGCCATATCATGTACATAAACCCAGGATATTATTTCTCTGATTACAGAGAACTTCAATTACTGTTCTTTTTTACCCAGAGATGTTTTGTATACTTCAAACACAGCAAAACACAAAAAACAAGCAATGACAAGCTTCACAGTTACAATCATAGTACAAAACTGCAATACTATATGATTTAAACTGTCTGTGCAATACTGTTAATTTGACAGATCTGTGTAATAAATGTGGCAATGACTCGAATACTACAAAATATGTAACAAAGCATATGGAAAAATGACATAATTAATAGACATTCTGTACTTTAGTATATAAACGTTTCTACGTGGTTAGGCAAGGCAGCTGATTGAGAAAGTTTTCTTGAATATACGTACATTGCTCCTCAGGCAGCATTATCCATTGATAACCATTACCTTATGGACACCAGTTCTATGGAAAGTCAAAGGGTTATTAACTGGGACCATAGATTCCATGTTACAAATGTGGATAACTTGTCCTTACATTGGACACAGGTTCTCACATTATTATTTGACATAAATTTGGTTTACTTAACAACGCTGTAAAAAGGTCAGACTGCACTGAATGATTTGATGATTAGTTAATAATGAATTACACCGAAGGACACTATCATCATCTAACATGTGTTACTACCTCAGCATTAGAATGGTGACATTTGGGAGGGAACCTGTCAGAACAGCCAGTCTTTGAACAGATATTTAAACAGAGTACCAACTGAATAATAAGCAGGAGTGCCAACCATTTAAACAGAGTAACTACTGTACAATAAGCAGGAGTGCCAACCATTTAAAACATAGTACCTACTGAATAACAAGCAGGAGTGTCAACCACTCAAGCATGATGTTCAGTTAATTTATGATCATCATCATCAACAACAACAACAACAATGAGGAGGAGGAGGAGGAGGAGGAGGGGGAGGAGGAGGAGAAGGAGAAGAAGAAGAAGAACAAGAAGAAGAAGAAGAAGAAGAAGAAACATGCGCATGTACGCACACACGCTGCACTCTCACTCTCTCTCTCTCTTGACATGGCATGACACAGGCAGGAAGCAAGCTTCACACTGTGGCCCATTTATCTCCACCGAAAGAATTAGTACCAGATGCTTTTCTAATTGTCTGATGTATCCAAATGGCTTACCGTGAGTAATTTAATCAAGACATGATATGGAAGGAATGTCCTGACCAAGCACACACTCTATGTCATACTTCAGCTGTATGATGAAAACATTTACACTTACAGACATACTGGTGTTGCTGAAAATGCTGAAACTCTTGCTGTTTCTGATATTCATTTGCTTGTATCTCTGCAGTACCGAGTAATACCATACATGTAGTCATCTTGGTAACAAAGAATCACAATGAATTTTAACACTATGTAAAAAGCATTACTAAATACTTTTAAGTGTAAAATTTGTCTCAATACAAATTCACAGCCGACAGTACATAATCAAGAGCAAGTATTTACAGCACAGAACATTCAAGAAAAACTGCAAAGTTGGTATATTCATTATTTTATTTTTATGAGTGATCACATTTCATAAACATCTGTAAGACAATTTTCGGTGACACACAGGGAATATTATGAACTGCAAACTTCTGTTTAAGACTCATTTAACAATAAAAAAACCATCAGTGTCAATATACAAAATATGATTTTGAACAGTCACTTACTTTACATATGTATCGTATAAAAATACAAAATCATTTCCTTTCAGAAATCATTTTTGGTCCCTATTGAACAATGAATTATTATTGTGATTTAATTCATCTATTTTAAAATCTGCATACATATAAAAGTATTTTAAGCACTTTCACACTCATTTTTATTGCATATTAAATTAAAACTTTCATTCATTTTGTTGCGATTTAGATGGAGAGCTCCAGCATGATCTGGAGTGTCTCAATGCCACTGTACCAAGGCACTCAGTCTCAATGCTACAGTACCGTGGCACTCAATCTCAATGCTACAGTACCATGGCACTCAGTATCAATGCCACTGTACCATGGCACTTAGTCTCAATGCCACATTACCATGGTACTCAGTCTCAATGCTGCAATACCAAGACACTCAGTCTCAATGCTACAGTACCATGGCAATCAATCTCAATGCCACTGCACTATGGCACTCAGTCTCAATGCCACAGCACCATGACACTCAGTCTCAATGCCAATGTACCATGGCACTCAATCTCAATGCCACAGTACCAAGGCACTCCATCTCAATGCCACTGTACTATGGCACTCAGTCTCAATGCCAATGTACCATGGCACTCAATCTCAATGCCACAGTACCATGACACTCAATCTCCATGCCAATGTACCATGGCACTCAATCTCAATGCCACAGTACCAGGGCACTCAGTCTCAATGCCACAGCACCATGGCACTCAGTCTCAATGCCACTGTACCATGGTACTCAGTCTCAATGCCACAGTACCAAGGTACTCAGTCTCAATTCCACAGTACCAAGGCATTCAGTCTCAATGCCACCATACCAAGGCACTCAGTCTTAATGCCACTGTACTATGGCACTCAGTCTCAATGCCACAGTACCAAGGCACTCAGTCTGAATGCCACTGTACCATGGCACTCAGTCTCAATTCCATAGTAGCAAGGTCTCAATGCCACAGTACCATGGCACTCAGTCTCAATGCCACAGCACCATGGCACTCAGTCTCAGTGCCACAGTAGCATGGCACTCAGTCTCAATACCACAGTACCATGGCACTCAATCTCAATGCCACAGTACCAAGGCACTCAGTCTCAATGCCACAGTACCATGGCACTTAGTCTCAATGCCACTGTACCATGGCACTCAGTCTCAATGCCACAGTATCAATTCCACAGTACCAAGGCACTCAGTCTCAATGCCACAGTACCAAGGCACTCAGTCTGAATGCCACTGTACCATAGCACTCAGTCTCAATGCCACTGTACCATGGCACTCAGTCTCAATGCCACAGTACCAAGGTACTCAGTCTCAATTCCACAGTACCAAGGCACTCAGTCTCAATGCCACAGTACCAAGATACTCAGTCTGAATGCCACTGTACCATAGCACTCAGTCTCAATGCCACAGTACCATGGCACTCAGCCTCAATGCAATCGTACTAAGACATCCAGGCTCAATGCTATGGTACCACCACACTCCTAGTCTCACAGACAACATTATTCTTCCATACGTTACTCATTTCTTTTCCTTATCACATCATGGTTTTATTTAAAATTAAACAAATTCATCCATCTTTGCGAATTGGCCCAACAGTCTGGTCCCTTGAAGTGCCTCACCTTTGGGTTTTACTCCTTATAACATATTTTCTCAAATGTATTTTACATCGTTTAAAAACTTATGTGTGACAAGAGTAACAGAAAGCAAGGCAACAATTCTTTCTCTTTTCTCTCACATAAGTTACAGTGTATGAGTATCAACAATTAGCAAAAACTTTCCTCACAAATGTATTCTGAGACTCATCTACAGACACCAAGAGGTATCTTAAGGCTACAGCTCACTGAAACTCCTTGGGTAGTCTTTCTCATTATTATTGAAACAGGGTTGCCAAACCATGCAGTGTGACATAAGGCATAAAAAGAAATAACCCTCTACCAGTACTATATGGTTTCATGTACACTACCACAAACAAACCCCATTTTAATATCTGAAGACAATGTACCTACCTCAGTACCCAGTAACTGACAAAATAATGCAAAATTTACACCAGTAACAACCACATTTAAAAATGCCTACCATTAGTTCTAAAATTCTGTTGCACTTTGGTACAAAAACTCAAACTCACTTTGTCTTCACAATACAGATAAACTACACATTTACATGTGTATGTAATTATAAAGAAGACAGATATAAGTTACATTTGATGTACAACAGGGTTGTTGTTAATAAGGAGCAATAGTATTAAACCCTGGGGTTTCTTTAACCTTGAGAAGCCACTGCAATGTAGTGAAACTTAATGCTGATCTGAATGTCATAATGGAACACTCATCCCCATCTGATCAGACCTTTCTTACAGATGGTAGGAAGTTGCAAGACAGAAAAACACTGAAGATATGCTAAGAAATATATAATGGCAAAGGGAACACTGCATAACAGCAACCCCCAGACATATCATAAACACATCTAAGTTTTTATTTACACATTCCCTTTCATGGGACTTCTCTGAGCTAAATGAAAGAGGGTCACTAGTTCCGATAAAAAACACCCCACCATCAAACCCAACTAACTGTTTCAACATATTTTAAGAAATGTGTAAATAATTAATCACTTCTGAACTTTTAGTGTGTGCTCAAAATCCTATGAAAAGACTTGTGTAAATAAGCACTAACATATTACTAGTGCACTTTAGGATCCATATGCAAACATGGATTGTTCACATTTGTTTTTTCCAGAGGTACAAGTATCTTTAATCACAGTGACCCATACTCTATTATACTTCAGCTAACCTCAAATACTGTATCATACTTTAGCTATAAAGTTAGTGACTGGAAGTGTTTACAGACTATTTGCTTGAAGGAAACCTGTCATGACATTGTATGTGACTTTACAGAAAAAATAACACACGTATCACATATTATTTATTCAAAAATTGTATTATATAGGTCGCACAAAAGTGTCCACCTTGCTTACATCACAAGTTGGACTGCTGCCAAATAAAGAAGAGTAACAGCAAGCACAGTGCCCTTTTACCACTTCCATGAGCACAGCAGCTGTCACAGAATGTGCTGGTGGATGTGGGCTTTCTATGTGACAAAGCTCCATGCTCAGATTAATGATAAAACTTTTCATGTCCATTCTGGGGAAGACTAAGGATATCAGATATATTATTTTTACACACAGCACATACTGTGATTTTCAAAGCCCAGGTTTTAGAAAAGGGTCTGCACAGCAAAATAAGAGTATTCACATTTTTAGGTGATTCCAGAAACAAATTAGAAGCCAAAATCCAGAAGATGATGCCTCTGACAACCACTTGATAGTTTTATATGTGCTGAGAACATGCTGCAGCATGCCACTTTACAGCCCAAGTCAACCCAAATCTCTGATGAGTATCTACGTTTTCCTTACTGTACCTGAGGTTCCACAAGACAGTATCCTTTTGGTGGAAAACTGTCATGTACTGTGAAAGTGTGGTCAGGCATGTGAACTGAAGATTGAATGACACCCACAGAACAGGAAATTTTCCTTTCGACCAACAGAATTTTAACACGCAATGAACAACAAGTTTGTTAGCTGTGACACAAGTCTGCAAGCTCGAGGAATCCATTTCTAGCACCTATATTATATACAATGAGTAAAAAAAACCTATTACTAACTGAAATGCACTGAACTACAATACCTGGACACCCACTACGGGCAAATTTAAATAGCAGTCTGCACTGCCTGCTGCCATGCAAAATGATGGGCTCATACTGTGGTGTGTGACTGTCATATAAAAAGTAATTTTGTACAAAAGTATCAGTAGAGGAAGATAGAAAGAAAGAAATATAATACTTTAAAAACATTATGTCAAAACAATGTGGTTACCAGGAAGTACTGTAATGGAAGTGTGTCATCCCTGTTGTGTGTGTGAAAACTGGAAAGTGTATATAGTCACCACCCACATGGACATACACCCACCCAGGGGTAAAACCGGAGCGGGCTGGAAACGCACAAACACCCAGAGAATAAGTAAGTACTAGGCTATTTATGTTTTCCTCAAATACAGCAAAAACTTCCAATGCATAGTTAGGCCAGATTTATTCACCACCCTTCTCACACACATCTCTGTGTCCACAGGCTAAGGGACTGTACCTCCAAGGTCACTTTTGGACCTCCCCGCAACACGACCCCAATTAGGAGGAAGGAAGAGGAACATGCCTCTTCACAATACCAGTGCACCAAGAAACTTGAACTCGATACTAGCCAACAGATTCTATCGTGCCTCTAGCCACAGCATACCACCGCAATCAACATAGAAATTACTTATTACACAACAAAGCCCGGAAGTAGAGACCTCTCCATCACGTGCGCGCACAATATATATATATAGTAGGCCCTTAATTTCTCTTGAAGACAACCTGAAGATGGCCAGTAGGGGCCGAAACACGCAGTTGTCTAGTATAGTCATTAAACATTTTAAATGACATAGTTGTGTTTGACTACATACCCTTTCCAGTACTGTAGTGATCAGCAATATTTTGAACAATCACATTTTATGCGAAACCATCACTTGTATTATAGGTAGGTCAATACAGTTCTCAGGAGTCATGTGACTTTGCTTTCATTTGTGAGAACAGTTTCCCCTAGAAAAACTTGACTAGTGCAAGATTCCTTTGGTAGATGACATGACAGGCCAGTTTGTGTGTCATGTTAAATTTGTACAGGCTAATCACAGGACTGAAACTTTTGGCTTGGCACGCAAAAGCTCTGATGGCTGGCATGGTCTGACAGAAGACAGGACAGTCACCATTTTTGTGGATTCTCGTCTTATAGGTATATAAAGTTGTTCATATGCACAGCACATGCATATGGGGAAGTGGGAAGTAGGGCTCCATGTATTCTAAATCTTGACACTAGATGCAGGTCAGTGGTTAGCTGAAACTTTACTGGCTGAACATGGTGTCCATGTCCAGTTAACAGTAACTCTACACAGATGAAAGGGAAAACACTGTCCTGTGCATGTGCAGGCATGGGTATTTAGAAATGAAAATGATTCTGGGCATCAGCAGCTATATTGAGATTTAAAGGCTGACCAGTAGCAGCTACGCTGAAATTTAAAGGATGAATGACGAAGGTTACTGGCCTACAGAAAGACCGCCTGGTAACCTACACAATGAAGGTTTTTGTACACACAAAGAAAGCAAAATCTTGTAGCGAATTGTGGGAATAAATGCATGATGGCAGCTGACAATGTGTGGTATTTTGGATATCTATTATATATATTTAATGTACAGTCTTGCACAACATGATTTACAAGTTTTGGCCCATTAGCCAGCCATCATCAGACCTATAAACTGTCATGAACATTATATATATATATATATGTAAAAAATACAAATCCTCATATGTTTAAGTGAGATAGAGATTGTATTTGTAATGGGAACAAGTTCTCTATCCCACATAAAAATATGAAGTTTTGTATGGTTTTTTTTACAAAGTTCTTGACATTATGTAGGTCTGATGATGGCGTGGCTAATGGGCGGAAACTAGTAACCTAAAAAAGGCGTAAATCGTGTTGTGCAAGACTGTACATTAAATACATGTAGCTTCATTAAAATGCAACAGTAATATGTTACCTAACAATGGATATCTATTACTTTAAGAAGTAAAAAATGTTGCAAGTTAAAATGTTGAATAGGGATAAGTAACACAGTGATAGTACTGATGTTTGTGATGCACAATGAACAGTAAAATGACTTACTAATACTTACATTATTCACTGAGGAGTAGCATGATGTCCTTGTTGACGGCAAGTAACCACCATGCAAGACTGCTCACTCACATTAATCTGGTGCAGAAGTGAAAGCATGGAGATGTACCTCCATTTGCACATGTTTCTTCATGTTGTTATTCAGTAACAACTGGGATAACCTTATCCTTTATCATACATACAGAATTTCCAGCTTAAAACAGAACCCACCCACAGAATATACAAACACGCTCATAGAGTGTACCTTTACAATCTGTACTAGACAGTACTGTTTTTTATAGCAGGACTGCTTGCCCCAGAGCGGACATCATTGCTGCGTGGCGTACGATGATGCTACCCATTCTGCGGTTGCTTGGTCCCACATAACAGAAACTCCCTGCCTTTGTATGTGAAGATAAATGGAGATGCCAATATTCAAGCATATAAGAATAGGAAAAAAAAAACAGATGAAGTTTAGCAATACCTGCTAACACAGATCCACAGTTTGTGTTGATATAAACCACCACCAGTTTCTCATTCCATTCACTTTCTTGACTAGAGACTTCACTTTTTGTGATCAAAATTCACTTCCCTTTAAGGTAAAATTTAAATGAGAAATTCAAGAAAACGATAAACAAGTATTAAGACTATTTTAACATTCAACATAATGTCCATAACATCCTTCATAATATTAGCAAGCAGTTAAGATCTTAGTCATGATGTGTCTTTAGCAATAAAAGGTACAGAAACAGCACCAATTTGCATAATTTGTTTACTGTTACATGAATATCTGACCTAACGATAAGACTAAAGACACTGTCTGAAACCTTTAAAATCTAGAATAAGACTCTAAAAATTCTGTATAGGCAACATAAATGACATACTTTTTTTTTTTGGCTTATTTTCAGGTATTAATATAAAGTGACGGCTCTGCTTGATAGTTTTTAACCTCTACCATCAGCTGGTAGTTGCATACAGCAATTCAAACAAACTGAATTTCAGATGAAGGGTACTGATCCCATTGATATTCACAATTAGAGCAATGTTTTTAGTGCTGAATAGATCAATCTTGGTCCTACGAGGGTGAAAACAGTACTAGTTCAATTCTAATATAAAACAAGGTTATTTAACTAATGACTGTCTCTAGTATTTCATATGAAATTTGATGCCTGCTGGTTTGGAGTATAAGATGTGCAAGAAGGTGCCTGTCAGCAGGAACTTAGCAGTCTCCTCTTCAAATTGATATGCAGGCCTATTCATACTCATGAAGATCCCTTTTTCATATGACTGGGATGAATCAGGACAATATCCTCCTCAGAGTCTGAATCTTCGTCATCATAGTACGGTCTTGCCACTGTGCTAGAACCTATCATCAACAGCAATTAGTTAGCAAGCACAGACAATGAGCTCCCTGAAGACGGTGTGACTACACCGAAACATGTTGGAGCTATTTTAATATTGTTTTTAAGACAATCACTTGTGCATTAGTTGGTGAATAAAAAACTCTGACAGCAATCAGTTACACTGTGCTAGAATATATGATCAACAGCAATCAGTCGCACTCTGCTAGAACATATCAACAGCAATCAGTTACACTGTGCTAGAACATATCATCAACAGCAATCAGTTACACTGTACTAGAACACACCATCAAGAGCAATCAGTTACACTGTGCTAGAACACATCATCAATAGCAATCACTTACACTGTGCTAGAATATATGAAGAGCAATCAGTTATACTGTGTTAGAACACATCATCAACAGCAATCAGTTACATTGTGCTAGAACATTTCATCAACAGCAATCACACTGTGCTAGAACATATCATCAACCGCAATCAATTACACTGTGCTAGAACACATCATCAACAGCAATCGGTTAAACGTGAAAACAAAAACTTAAAATTGTAGAAACTGAACTACAATTCATGGAATGAATGATATAAACTAGTAATCATATTGGTTGCAAAGGTAGTTGCTGACACCAGGTAATTTTATGTATAAATGATCAAACACTATTTTCCTCAACAGGGATTTAAACATGTAAATCTATTAGGAAGACCATTTCAAACCTATATTCTTGTATGATCAACCCAGCTTGTGAATGCTTGAACTTTTGAGCTTACATTTTGCATACATGTAACTTTTGCACAGATGAATTGATCCACTACAATGGAAGCTATTTAATATTCATAAATAATAATGAACAAAATGATGAATTATTAAACATATATACATGAACAACAATTAAATGTATCAACTAAAAGCACACTGCTCTACGTGGCTTCTTTTGCTATGAATCATAGGCAATATGGTTGCTTTATGAAAGTCAATGAATTCCCCTCCATAAATTTCACCAATCCATTCCACATCTCCTCTGGTTCCTGAAAGTACGATTACAATACCCTTGGACTTCACCTCAAATTACGTACCTGGCTTAACAGAGATTAAGTCAATCAAGTTTAACGCTCTCATTACACAATCTAAAATTGCCAGTTACTACAAATCAACTGTAAATTTGACGCAGGCAAAATACGGCAGAATTTAACAAAAATCCCTTTTTATTGTATAATCTAGCACAGGGAAAAATCTATAAGCCTAGCCAACATTGAAAATTCCATGTAAACGATAACCAATTACTGGGGCGGTGAGAAAATAAAAATAAAAGCAAGCAAGCACTTAGCTTTTATAGCATTGGTTGTGTAAATAAAATTGGAAAAGAAACCAAAAGGCAAATTAGCCATTCAGTACAATACACATTTACCTGTGAGTGGTGTTCGGAAAAGTTCTTCTTCTTTGTCGTCGCCTTCAAACAATAACTTTTGCGGGACTGGGGTGAAATAGTAATTTCGTCTGTCCCTTTTAGCCCGCTTCTGACATGCTGTGTAGCAGCATATTCCCAGTACAACTAATGCCATGCATACAAAACCTGTGCAACAGAATCACAGCTATAATAAGGAATATAAAGACAAGTGTTACACAAGTTAGGATACAGATGTGATCAAACACTTAGTCAGAAATCCAAATAGACATTCTACAGTAGTGCTCAAAAAACATACACGTAAAAAAGGAATAAGTGAATTCAAGCTTGAATGTGGTGTAAAAGGACAGTAAAGCTGTGCCTCATTCCATGTTTACATATTATTTTCAGAGTCTTTTTGGGCAAAATGTCTTACAATCATCACTGCTGTAAACATTCACCCAACCCAGTTTTAAATGTCTTGATACTCTGCATCTGGTCCCAGGATTTTAACTTTGGGGTAGCAGTATTAATACTGAAAAGATGCAACATTCAGCCAACCGGCCCGTGCATATGAGCTCATATAACAGTTTTAACACATGGTAAACAAAGATTAATCTGTTGCTGTGTGTCAAAGTCAGTCAGTCTTTTCAGAGTCAAACAGTACTTTCAGCAGTTTTCTCTACCACGTTGCCATCTGTCAGCGCAATCTGAATTTCTTGTCCAATGAAATTTTCTTGGGCAGACAGCCACGTCAAGATGTGGAGGTTTTCTGACGTTTAGGGAAATAACTCCATCCCCATCTTCAGAGTGTGACCAAACCACCAGAACACTCCGAAGATGGAGACAGAGTTAGTTACTGAAACACAATGAAAAATTTCACATCTTGATGTGGCTGTCTGCTCAAGAAAATTTCACTGAATTCTGTTGCGGCAAAGGCTTAAAGACTTCAACCACTTGTGTCCAGATCTTTTCTTGTGGGAATAATTTTTCTGTTACACTGGACAGCTGCCAGTTTCAAACTGATTCTGGAATGAAAAATAATTACTTAATATATGTGTTCTGATTTCTATGATGACTGAAAGAGAAACAACATTTCTGCTTCACACCCTTCTGTTTATTATGCAAATAATCACTATTCCAGTTATCTTCAAAATTGCGTTTGTTTCACAAAACAACAGCAGTTCAATGGCAATGGTAATGAGCACTAACCACAGCAAGTTACACCTGAACAAACATACCAGCACTGTGTGCAACATCCGAGACTCTCATAGCAGTGCTAATGAAGGTTCAGTCCTTCTGGGACATTACAATGTGTCAATTTGATGTTTGGAATGAGCATCGTGCCCTCAACTTCAGCATCAAATGGTCCATCAAGACAGTTCTGGTTCTGAAAAATAAAAAAACCAACTAGATGCCACTTGATGTTTTATTGTACTTCTTATAGGCTCAACATGTTTCAAGCATCACTATGCCTACCATCAGGAGCTCGTGACTATGATGTTGTTTACCACATTGGTCAT
>Ga0131853_10016338_pt1 | contig 13545 bp, 13 predicted proteins | sample TergutLab28metaG_FD_92764 | JGI IMG/M metagenome (GOLD analysis project Ga0131853, IMG submission 92764) | Labiotermes labralis P1 segment gut microbial communities from Petit-Saut dam, French Guiana - Lab288 P1 (version 2) (version 2) | ecosystem: Host-associated > Arthropoda: Insects >... | reverse complement strand
CAGGAGCGGGATGGACACAGATTGTGGTACACGGGTTACTGCCGGGTGTAATTGCCGCCTTTGTGGCTTGGATTGCCATTAGGCTGGAGAGTAATATCGCGGATTCTGTATCACTTGGGATTGTTGGCGCGGGTGGTGTTGGGATGCTGATAAGCCGGGCAGCGCGGGATTTTGATTTTGCTATGCTTTCTACTGCTATAGTTGTTATTTTTGTGGTTATGTATTTTGTTGAGGTTTTGGCCGCGCGAATACACTAAGGCCCTTCACATCCTCTACCTCCATAATTAGACGTGATAGCCTATTTCTTTAATCTCAGCCTTAATTTCTTCCAATGATACAATTTCAGGGGCGAAAACTAAGTCAACAGTACGTTTCTTTGCCGAGGCTTTTACGGATTTAACACCTAAGTCGGTTAGAGCGTTCACCACTGCCTTTTCGCAATGGGTGCATGTCATGCCCTCTACATCTAGTGTGACTTTTTGCATTTTAATCTTCCTTTCAAATGGATTACATTAATATATTTCCTACAATCGCACCAATGCTATTCTAGCATAATAAAACCCCCGATAACAAGCCATATCGGGGGCCAATGCAGGACACATACATAAGAAAAAGGTTCATCATTAGTATCAAAACCGAGTCAAACAGTGTTAAACATACCAAGACTCATCTGCAGCCCCACAGGGTTGCTTTCCGGGTGTGTACCACAGTTAAACCGTGAAAAATACACGCAGCCACGGCAATCACCCGCTGGTTTTAAATGATGGGAGGTGTGGGCAGCCGGGGAAGGTTTATACTTTTTACAGCGCATGGGGAATTCCTCCTGAATTGATTTGTATTATTATTCCCCAATTTCACACGAATTATCACGTGTATTCTTTGCAAACACCACCCACTTGCTAAGCACATAATTACCTATAACTTGTATAATCACCATGGTTAAAGTCTGCATAATCATAGCATTAAGTCCCAGTATATCCACTAACAGCGCCAATACCAAAATTTCCACAGCAAACGTAAGCCCACGCGATGCGCTAAACTTAATAACCTCGGGTATCAACACCCCGGGTCTCCAGCTAGGAGATTCAAACACAAATGGCTTATTAGTAACAAACGCAAAAATAATACCCAGCACCCTAGAAAGTACGCCGGCTACAAAAGCTCTCATCCCATAGAAATAATAAAACAAAGCAAAACTGCCAAGTCCAACAATGGTAGTAAACCCGCCAAAAAACAAATAGCTGACGGTCTCATAGGTCAGCAAATGGCAAAGCCGCTTAGGCACAAATAGGCTTAGAATCTTAGTCAGTAGGTTTATTATCCACTCTATTATCTTCTTCATTCTGCCCCACAATTTCCAGTATTATATATGTCGGCCGCCCTTTAATTTCTTCATAAATCCGCCCAATATACTCGCCCATCAGGCCAAGAATCATAAGCACTATTCCCTGCGAAAACAACACTGCCCCGATTGTAGAAGCCCAGCCGCTAATAACACTATCCATAAAAATCCGCTGGAAAACAATTACCAGAAGGTATATAAAACTAACCAAAGACATTAAAAACCCAAGCGAAGTAGCCAGCTTTAGCGGTTTATATGAGAATGCCGTAATTGCGTCCAGTGCAAACGAAACCATTTTCCTAAGTGGGTACTTAGTTTCCCCGGCAAAGCGCTCCTCACGTACATATTCCACAGCTATTTGTTTAAATCCCACCCAGCTAACCAGCCCGCGTATATAGCGGTGTTTCTCTGGCAAGCGGCTTACGGCATCACATACACGGCGGTCTATTAACCGGAACTCGCCTGTATCTGGCGGCAAATCCACTGTCGTAAGCCGCCTTATAAACCTGTAAAAAAACTTAGCCGTTATCTTTTTAAACCAGCTCTCACCCTTGCGTTTAACCCGCTTACCATAGGCCACATGATAGCCTTCTTTCCAGCGGGCGGCCATTTCTGGGAAAAGTTCTGGCGGGTCTTGCAGGTCCGCATCTATGACAAAAACGGCCTGTCCTCGTACATTATCCATCCCGGCGGTTATGGCAGGCATATGGCCGAAATTTCGGGTGAAATTTATCAGCCGCACACTTGGGTCATTTTGGCAAAACCCGGCGATGATTTCTGCAGTTTTATCGCGGCTGCCATCGTTCACAAAAATAATCTCATAAGGCTCGCCCATGCCCTGCATAACAGCAGTCAGGCGTTTATAAGTCTCGCCTATAACCTCTTCTTCATTGTAAGCGGGTACAACTACCGAATATAAGGGTTTTACCAAAAAAATCACTCCTATAAATGCTAATCATGAGGACATTGCCATTATGGTTTTATCACAATTTTATTCCTAAATCAAATGCCAGCGCGGCAGCCATTGTAAATAGGTGCGCACAAAGTCCACCGAAATTGGCAGCCCGCTTAACACTGGGTAAAACAGTGCAAACAGTGCTATTACAAGTGCTACATATCCAATAGCCATAATAGGCTTTTTGATATAACGCTTAAACACCCATGCAACAAACAGCACAATAAAGGGCACACTAGGGAAGAAGTGGTAAATCCATGTAAGCCTTGTAATCCCTACCCAGGGCAAAAACTGTGCCCAAAAGGCTATAAGCAAAAAGTAAATATCGCTGTCAACTTTCCTCTTAACCATAAATCCTACGATGTAAACCGTGGCCGCAATCCTTAAAATCCAAGGCCAGCCATCCCATGGCAATAGTTGCGCAACAATAGCTACCCACAATAACACACTATGAATATCAATGGCTGCGTCCCTGCTATCTAAACTGCTTGGCCTCATATCCATCGCATTCTTAAAAGAATACGTAAGCTTTTTTATAACACCTGAATCCATTGCATAAAAAAGCACAAAGCCTATTGCAGCAACGCCACCCCACCACACGGCCGGGTTACCAAAAGAACTAATAGCGGCTCGCGTACCCTCTGCTGTGCCAGAGTTGGAGTACAGGAATATTGGCCTAAGATTAAGCGGCCATTCCCACCAAGAACTCATAAAAGGATGATAGTCTACATCCAAGAAAGCATGATACCGGTACATACCAACCTGATTATTCCAGACAGTACGAAGCCAGCTTTGGCCTTCTGGCTGGAACATGTGATACCCCACCATAAATGGGATATAGCTAAGCACGTAAATCACAAGTGGAATTGCTACAAAAAAACCAAAACAGGCATAAAAAATAGTAATAGCCTGCTTGCGGTCACTTAAATACAAGCGATACAATGCTGGCAAGAAAAGAATCGGCAGCCCTATAATCGCATATATCCCTTGCCATTTTGATGCCGCAGCCAGCCCAACACAAATGCCGCAAAGCCCTAATATTACAAGCTTCCGCCGCAGAGAATCACGCGAGACCCCATGCAAAAACATGTACATTAGGAAGTACATTGCGATGATAAAAAATGTAACATGTGAGTCAATGGTGGCTATCCTAGTCTGCGCAAAATGCATGAAGTCGAAAGTAAAAATAGCGGCAGCAAACAGTCCCCAGTTATTGGATTTAAGCAGCAGCCGCGCAAAAGCATAGAGAAGCGGTACCATTAATACCCCAAACAGCGCACCCGAAAACCTCCAGCCAAAAGGTGTCATACCAAAGACGCGAATCCCCATAGCAATAAAATTCTTGCCCATAGGCGGGTGGGTATTTTCCCATGTCCTTAAACCATGGATATGCTCATACCCTGCGCGGGGATGGAAAATCTCATCGAAGTATGTCGAATTCATAAAGCTGCGGTATAGCGGAACCCACTGTTGCTCGTCTACAAGGGCTTCTGCCCCGGCAGATATGCCATGTATTGGCAATAGTTCCCGGTCTGGCCCACGAAAGCCTACTTCTTGTATTCTAAACCTGTTATACCACGATGCCATATCCGCACGTATTTGTACAAACCGTGCATATACATGCATATGCCTACTTGCCCATGCAAACGCGTCTGTATGGGCTGGGGAAATTGTATCAAAATGCCCCCAGTTAATTCCGTCAATAGAGGTTTCAACGGTAAACATTGCGCCATGCACAGCCCCCATACGAAACTGAAACTCAGCAATATGTCGTGCCTCGCCAAAATCGATAATAGCGGCTTCGCCTACTTCAGGCGTCCATGATGTTTGGGGCGCATTGGTGTCACCAAGCCGCACAAAAGCTATGATAGAGTATACTAAAATCAATATAAGCAAGAAGGCATAGTCGCGGCGCTTCATAGGCGGCGGGTCTATGATTGTGGGTGGTTCATCTGTACGGGCGGCATTATTATGCTTTTCCCTGCTTACCATCGCACTAGGCTTTTGATTGCCATGTTTACTCTTATTGCCTGTACGTGGGGGGTTGGCTTGTGCCATCCATTTTGTTGCGGCCAGCATAAACAGTATCACTCCTCCGATTATAACGTTCATAAAGGAAAGTATGGGCGCGCTTACAGCTAAAACATCTGACCCATGCGCCCCCGCCCTAAGCCAGCGTATTATCTCCGTACAATTGAAGAAGAACGTAACCGACAAAGCACCGTAAATCCAAAGCCCCCATTTTTGGCGGGTTTGAGCATAATACACCACAAAAAATACCAGTGCCGGGAAGAGATATCGCTCGTGCATCCTAACCGAGAATATGAATATAAGCGCCAATAACGCACCTGTGATAAAAAAATAGTGACGGCCGCCAAATCGGGTATGGTCCCTAAAAAGTACGTAAAGGGCGCCAATAACCAATGTAATTGTTATGATAACACCAACAACAACATGAGGAGTCGCCATATGCGTCCAGCCCGCGCCAACATTGTGGATTAGTCCCCAAAAATTGAAAGCATTAACAGATGTAAACGCATAGGTACCCAAGCCGCTAGTGTATAAGCGGACCACAGGCATGATATTGAAGCCTTGTGAAAAGGGCAACATTAGCAAAATCATAACAACAACAGACGCAAGAATAGCATTGGCCAACCGCCCCCATGCAATCGAGTCTATTTTAATGCCATGCAGCTTTCTGCCCCAAAGTGCAAACTTGGCACCGCGATGCCCCCAGTTGCCGGAAGTAGCCTCCTCATCTGAGGAGGCCCATAAAACAACACGAATTTTGTTTCCTGCCGCGTCTTTAATGAATAAATTGTCCATCAGATAAGCAAACGCGGAATATAAATATATCGGCGCAAGAAACAGTGACTGCGCTTTAATTATAATAGCCACAGCAAAAAGCAAATATGACGCCACAAGTTTCTTCTCACGAAGCAATAGCAGCGACAGCAGCAAGAATATCGAAAATACAGACTCAACCTGCCCCCATACAGATGATATTAAAATAACCGCTGGGTTAAGTATCCATAATGCGGACATAATAAGCGCCCTGACAGCGACATCTATATGCAGGTCAGCTGACTTTTTCTCGCCTTTTGGCCTAACAAGCCGGCCGTAAGCTACCACGCGGTAAATGATATACCCAATACCCAAATCCGCCAGCATCGCCGGCATAAATGTTATAAAGTTAAGAATGGTGGACGATAGGATTTCCCATCCAAACCGTGCGCTTAACGCGCCTACCAGATATAAATAATACAAGAATCCGGGAGGGTAATCACAGAAGTGAATCCTATAGTAAAACTGGCTAAAGCCATAATAATGCAGACGCTGCCCCCAAAACTGAAAGAGGCCTACATCATTGGTGAACATAAAGCCCGATTGAAAGGACATGACCCTTACTAAAATGCCAATTGCTAACAGCCCAATAATATAATGTTTGTTTTTAATCTCCACTATGCTATACCTCCAACATATCTAAGCCAACAGCCAGCCGCTGCAAGCTTTCATCTTTGCCCAGCAGTTCCGCAATCTCGGTAGCGCCGCATGGGGTGGATGGCTTGCCAGACAGTGCTGTGCGCAGTGGCCACAATATCTGCCCCTTAGTGTAGCCGTTTTCTTCTGCTTTTATGGATACTGCTTCGCCTATGGCTGTGTGGCTCCAGTCGGTTAGGCCTTCTAATGCATCAATTGCCAGTTTAAGGGTTTCACGGGCTACTTCGGGGGTAGTTTTCATTTTTTTATGTGTATACAGCTCGATATCATAATTGGGTAGGGCATCAATGAAATTTACAAGTTCTCCACATTCATTTATCAGCGATACCCTTGATTGGGTTATCGCGGCTAGGCGGTTATAGTCCGTTCCTGATTTTTTAACAGCGGCTTGAAGATATGGCAATGCCATGGCCGCATATATTTCTGGCGGCATAGCCTTTACATGCTCACCATTTACCCATGTGAGCTTTTTGATATCAAAAGTTGAGGGGGATTTGCTGATATTTGCGGCGTTGAATATTTTCGTAAGTTCCTCAAGTGTGAAAATTTCCCTGTTATCAGGGGGGCTCCAGCCCAGCAGGGCGGCATAGTTGATAATGGCCTCCGGCAGGAAGCCCATTTCTAGAAATTGCGGGATTGATACCGCGCCATTTCGCTTGCCCAGTTTTTGACCCGCGTCATTTTGCAGTAGGGGCAAGTGGACAAAGCGCGGCAGTGGCCACCCCAGCGCCTCATATAAAAGCGTGTATTTCGGGGTGGAGGTTAGATACTCGCAGCCCCGTGCTACGTGGGTGATTGCCATTGCGTGGTCGTCTATAACATTGGCGAAATTGTAGGTAGGCATCCCATCGGATTTGATAAGGATTTGGTCCTCAAGTTCGCTGTTTTCTATTGTAATGCTGCCATATACTTCATCATGGAAGGTAGTTTTGCCTTCCGGGATTAGTTGACGGATTACATACGGTTCCGCTAGGATTTTAGCGGTTATTTCCTCTTTGGGGAGATGCAAGCAGTATCTGTCGTACTTTGCCACGCCCCGCTCGTCGGCTAGGCCTGTGAGCCTATCCTTTGTACAGAAACAGTAATATGCATGGCCGCTTTCTATTAACCGTAGGGCTGGGGGCATATAATCCGCTTTGCGCTGGCTTTGGATATATGGGCCGTAATCGCCACCTACACCCGGCCCTTCGTCGAAATTTAGGCCGGTTAGGCGTAGGGTTTCCAGTATCGCGTCCTCAGCGCCTTCTACATAGCGCTGCTGGTCTGTGTCTTCGATGCGTAAGATAAAAATGCCGCCTTCATGCTTGGCAATCAAATACTCGTATAAAGCCGAGCGTAAATTACCGATATGCATAAAACCGGTGGGGCTGGGTGCGTAACGTGTGCGAACCATTTTGAAATCACCTTTTCTTTTGTAGTGCGAGTTAAATCGCTTGTGATATGGGACATTCTAACAGATGCGCGAAGAAAATTACAGCCTATGGGCGATTTTGTGATATTTTTGTAGTAAATGGGTAAGGTATGCCGCATCTCGGCCTTAATAGGAGTATATATAGTGAAGGGAGTGAGCGAAGTGAAAAATCAATCTGACCGGCCGGAGGATTGGGTAGTTGAAATAGTAAAGCGTCAAGAAAATAAATTATTTAGGACAGCCTTAGTAATCATGAAAAACAAGGCAGACGCGGAAGATATTTTGCAGGATGTTTTCATCAAATTAGTAGATAAATCACCACAGTTTGAATCACTAGAGCATGAAACTTCATGGCTGATGAGAGTGACTGTAAACATGTGTAAAAGCCGCTTGCGCTTACACTGGTGGAAAAAAACCGTCCCGCTATTGGACACATATCCTATACAAGACGAAAAACAGCAGGATATAACAGAAGCAATCCTGTCACTTTCAATAAACTATAGGATAGTTATTAACCTGTTTTACTATCACGGCTATTCAACAAAGGAGATGGCTAAGATAACACAGCGAAAAGAGTCAACGGTGAGGAAAGATCTTACCCGCGCCCGTCGTATGCTAAAAGATTTTTTGGAAGGAGAAGATGAATGAAAAAACATAATGACTTTTTGGAACATATAGATGTTAGCCCGGAGTTGCACGATAAAATTATGAAACAGGTATCGCAAAATTCAAATCCGGTTTACCGTAAACGCGCAGCCATTCGTTATGCGGGGGTTGCGGTTTGTATGGCAGTTATTATTTGGGGTGTTTGGTTCGCTTTTGGGTTTTGGGGCAGCGGGCAAACCCCGGGAAATCAGCCCGAGTTGCTCATATATGAGCAGGAAGACCGGCAACCGAATACAGAAAGCGGGTGGCCTCAGCATCCACAAATGTTAACCGCCATAACCATACACCACATAGAAGCCGCGCCGCTAATTGAACCTATTTGGAACGTGCCTGACCCTGCCGCGGTGCAAGCGGCACGCGGTGCCAATGATTTTGCGTTTAGGCTTAGCGCGGCTCTTGTGGCCGGTGCCGGTTATGATAATTTTGTAGTATCACCGTATTCTGTATGGATGCCGCTGGCTGCGCTTTTAAACGCTACTATGTATGAGCACCGCCCAGCACTTTTGGATGCTATTGGTGCCGGGGGCATATCAGTGGAGGATGTAAACCGTGCAGCATCACGCATGCTGTTTGATTTAACCAACGAACGCGCAAGACGGCAAGGCTGGGGGGCAGAGTTTGAAGACAGCCCACTGCATATAGCAAACGCTATATTTGTTGACCACAGCCGCACCCTCCGCCATGAGTTTGCGCAAGTTTTTATGGATTATTTCAGGGGTGAAATGATACAGGTAGACTTCCTTAACCCCATGGCGGTAGAGGAAGTAAACCAATGGGCCAGCGACAATACCAACGGGCTTATAAACGAAGTTGTGCAAGAGTTTGACCCCAACACGGTTGCCGCTATAGCCAACGCCATATATTTCTCCGGCAGTTGGGTGAATAAATTTGATCCTAATCAAACCCAACGCGACATCTTTTACTCGCCAGCAGGAGAAATTTATGCCTACTTTATGCAGAATTGGTGGCCGTTCATACCTTATTTTGAGGATGAACGGGTACAGGCAATTAATCTTCCATTTTCGGGTGGAAGCGGGGGTATGCAAATAATTTTGCCAAAGGATGGGGATGCAGTAGGGCTTTTAGCCTCCATGACAAGTGAATACTTTGACAGGATGCAAAATGAAGCAGTTTTTGCGAAAGGCAGACTTTTACTGCCCAGGTTTTCAATAGAAAACACGTTGAATGACCTTAAAGATTCTCTTATCGCTTTAGGAGTACCCTTATTTGATGAGGCAGCGGCGCCACTTACAGGTGGGCTATTAGAAAATTATCTTCCCACATGGGCCAGCAGGGCGGTTCAGGTGGCAATGGTTGAGGTAGATGAAGAAGGTGCAACTGCCGCCGCTGTTACTGTGATGGATGTTGCTGATGATGCCGGCCCGCCGGAGGCTGAAATAATATTTGAAATGATATGCAATACGCCTTTTGTATTTGTGTTGCATGGGCGAACCTTTGACGGAGACAGACAGGTTTTGTTTACTGGTGTGGTTAATCAGCCGTAAATCAGCATATGTAACTATGGGTATAGCTGCCGTGTAAGCCAAAGAGAGGCCATAACCCCTGAAAAATTTGCCAAAAGCGCGCCGGTAAGAGTATGGCGCGTTTTTGTTATTTTCACGCTCATGAAATAGATGCTCATGGTATAAAACACTGTCTCGGTACTACTCATCATGATAGATACAAACCTCCCCATAAATGAGTCCGGCCCGTAACGCTCGAACAAGTCTAACAGCAGGCCTGTGGCCGCTGATGAGGAAACCAGACGCATTAGTGTAAGCGGCACAGCCTCTGTAGGGTAGCCCATCCGCTCTGTTAGCGGCGAAATAAGTGTACCCAGTAAATCCAGCGCCCCTGAAGCACGTAGCATTCCTACGGCAATCATTAGCCCTATAATTGTTGGGGCAATGTTTAAAACCGTGCCAAATCCTTCTTTCGCGCCGGTTATAAAATGGTCATATACCGGCATTTTTCGTAGGAAAGCATAGGATAATATCGCGGCAAAGGTCAAAGGTACAATTAGATCTGATAAAAACAGCAGCCATCCCATGGTTTATCAAAGCCTTTCTAATATCTTAATTGTTTCGTTTACGCCCCAAACCGTTCTAACATTTTACAAAAAGCTACAGCCACAACAGTAGTGGCAAGGGTTATAATTAACCCCGGCCCAATTATTTCCGAGGGGTTAATTGAGTCATACTGCGCCCGGTAGGCTACAACACTAATAGTCACCAATTGCAAGCTGGACATATTAATAACCATAAACATCCTCATAGAACGTGTGGCCGTATCTTTAACAGGATTCTCCTTCTGCAATACTTTCATCGCGCGCAGCCCGCTTGGGGTAGCTGCCCAGCCCAGCCCTAAAATATTGGCAATAAAATTTGTAGCAATTGGCTCATGAGCAGGATGGTCGCGGCCCAAATCAGGGAAAAGGTAGCGCAATATTGGCTTAGACTTTTTAGCCAATGTATTAACCAGCCCTGCCCTATCGGCTACGGTAAGTAGTCCCGTCCACATACTAAGCACACCTAAGATAGTTATGCAAAGCATAATTGCTTCACGGGCAGAGTCTATGGCGGCACTGGTCATGGCCGAGATATTGCCGGTAAAGGCGGCTACAACTATTGCCAAAAGTATCATGCCGCCCCATATGTAATTAAGCATAAAATCACCTCAGTTAAAGGTATTCGCGCAAGTCCGTGTACATTCCCACTTATGCTGCACTTTTAATAAAATAAGAGAAGCACGTCAAGAGTGCTGCAAAAGCGGGAAAATGTGTGCAAACGACACAGAAAAAATATTTTTTGCCAATATTTGCATTATTCGGCATGTGTGGTATACTAGGCCCAGTTTTAGCCTCTTTACACCGCAAAAACCTTTTATTATACTTGTTATAATACATAGCTGTGGGGGTAAGCCATGAGAATAGAAAGAATAAGTGAAACACAGATGAAGTTTGTTTTATCAAACTACGATTTGGAAGAGCGCGATATAAATATAAGCGAGCTTTCTCATTCATCTGAAAAAACACAGGAACTGTTTAAGGAAATAATGCAGCTGGCCCAAGAAGAGGGGGCTTTTTCATCCGAGCATTCACCATATATGATAGAGGCAACGAGGATAGGGGTAGACTGCTTGGCGGTTGTTGTAACAAAAACAGACCCAGCTGAAATAGAACGCCGCTTTAGTCTAATCCCCGCTGCCAAAGGCCAATGCCGTTATAAGCGCAACGGCTTTATAGAGCAGGAGGAATACCCGAACGAAGACAGCCAAGCAGTATTTTCTTTCGAAGGGCTGGATATTGCCGCAGCCGCAGCAAACGCGATTAATGCGGTCTTTAGCGGAGAAAGCAGCTTGCATAAGTTTAACGGGCTATTTTATTTATGGATTTTGAACGAAACAGAAGATGAGCGTACCACTGCTGACTTGGAAACCATCTTGCAAGAGTTTGGCCAAAAGCACACCACCAATGGCCTAGGCCGGCAATATTTGGCCGAGCATGGCGAGGCAGTTATAGCAGATAAGGCTGTTAATAAGTTAAGCCAGTATCACGGAAATTAATATGTATTCATATGAAAACTGCCGTGAAGCGGTCAATTATCTTAAATCACGGTTTGACTTTCTTCCTGAGATATTAGTGATATTAGGTTCCGGTCTGGGTCAAATAGCTGATGAGTTGGAAAATAGCATCATAATCCCGTACAGCGAAATACCTCACTTCAAATCATCAACCGCGCCCAGCCATGTGGGGCGGCTTGTAGCCGGGCGGCTGGCCGGCAGGTATGTACTGTGTATGCAGGGACGTTTACATATATATGAAGGCTACACCCCGGCCGATGTTGCTTTTCCGGTAAGGGTGGCTTCTGCGCTTGGGATAACGCGGCTGGTTTTGACCTGCGCTTGCGGCGGTATTAATACGACTTACAACGTAGGCGATTTGGTTATGCTTACAGATTATATTAACTTGACCCATACCGGTCCGCTTGTGGGTATGGATATCACTGGATTTGACACAAGATTTGTGGACATGTGCCGTGCTTTTGACCGTGAATATATTGCTTTAGCCAAGGCCAAGGCACGCGAAATAGACACGCCCCTAGGGGAAGGTGTCTATTTTTATATGCCTGGCCCTCAGTTTGAAACCCCGGCTGAGATTAGAGCCGCGCGGGTGCTTGGCGGTGACTTGGTGGGTATGAGTGTGGTGCATGAAATTATCATGGCTAGACGTGTAGGTATGCGCGTAGCGGGGTTTGGGCTGGTGACTAATATGGCCGCAGGGATACTTGATGTGCCGCTTACAGAGGGTGAGATTTTTGTAGAAGGTGAAAAAGCCCGCGCTAGGTTTGGTGGGTTTTTAAAAAGGTTTATAGCGGGCATGTAATATCAAGTGATCGTATGTTCGTCAAGGGGCTTGCGAAAATGAATATGCTTTGTTGTTAATAATATAATCTGCATAATGGTATGCAATCAAACAATCATCTATCTAATTTGGAGGTAGCGCATGGATATTACAATCAAACCACTCACGCCGGAGATTGCCGCAGACTATTTTGATTTTTTTGAAAACCGGGCGTTCACAGATGATTCTCCATATCGGTGTTATTGCCAGATGTTTCAAATGTCTAAATCCCAACACCAAGTGGCATGTGAAAAATACGAAGGGCTTGACCCCGGCGATGCATCACGTAAAATCGCTGAGCAACAAATTGAAGCTGGTATTTTGCAAGGATATTTGGCATATGTTGACGGTTTATCTATTGGTTGGTGCAACGCCAATGATAGAGCAAACTACCCTGCTGACCCGCAATATGACGTACCCTTTCATACATCAGCCGAAAAACGGGAAAAAGCCATAGTATGTTTTGAAATTTCCCCTGATTATCGCGGGAAAGGTGTTGCTACTGCTCTTTTACAACAAGTCATAGCCGATGCTAAATCTGAAGGCTATGTTGCCGCTGTTGGTTTCCCTGTTATGCGTGACGAACGATATGAATGGGATAACCACGGCCCAATGCGTTTATTTGAAAAGTTTGGATTTGTCAAAGTGTTAGAACAGGATGGGCGTGTTATAATGCGAAAGGAGTTATTTTGATATTTCGTGACGACAGGCACGGAAGCCCCCGCATAGCGCACTGCACTATTCAATTGATTGATTTCATTCCAATAGAATAATTCAGAGTTGAACGCTTTAGATGTGTAATCTCAAATACACGCTTGTTGTTTGACATTATATCAGATAGCACATGTGAAGAGGGGTGATGGTACCTGTTGCTTCCGAACGAGACGAAAAAATCTTCTGCCCACCCTAATAATTGATTATTCCAATTTTCAATTGAACCATGATGTGGAATTTGTAGCGATAGAATATAATCACGAGCGTAATGTCTGAAGTAATGGTCAAGTACTGCATAGTAGTCCTTAGCATTATAATCTCCAAGATACAGGCATCCTGCTTTTTGTGTGGCTGTAGCATTTATGTAGTGCCTATTATGATGAATACCCATATGTTTCTGAATGTTATGTGGAGCGTTATACTTCCGCCGTTTAAAATATGTCACATAAATATCTGGATTTTTATTATATAAAAGGCCGGAATATAAAGCCATGGAGTAATCGTTCATTTTTTTGTGCGAACCATTATAAACGGCATGATATGCCTTTCTTATT
>Ga0131853_10016337_pt1 | contig 13545 bp, 15 predicted proteins | sample TergutLab28metaG_FD_92764 | JGI IMG/M metagenome (GOLD analysis project Ga0131853, IMG submission 92764) | Labiotermes labralis P1 segment gut microbial communities from Petit-Saut dam, French Guiana - Lab288 P1 (version 2) (version 2) | ecosystem: Host-associated > Arthropoda: Insects >... | reverse complement strand
TTTTTCTTTTAATTTGTCAGTTTTGTGTTTTTCAATTTTTTGTTTTTTTTACACAGTTCAAGTTTTGACAGGGTTTTTTTTGGGTCCCCCCCCCCCCCATTAGTTGAATCTTTGTGTATATTGTAGCTGTAGAGGGATACTGTGAAATTACAGTTTAACTGAATATCACACCATAAATTTGAAAAATTGTCAAAGAGAGCTTGATAATTATTACTGGCAAAGAATAATGCCACAATGCTGGCTGCAACATAGTTATCCTGATGTGACTGGCACTGTGTATCCTACAGTCATCCAAAAACTACTGTGAGAATTTGAAGCTCCTATTTTCATTTTCTTCCACAGACACCTACTTTTATTACACGGGTTTATTTTGATATTTTGTTTTATTTTATTTTTTTTATATCATCTTGTTGTGCTTGGCAGTCTTATGTTTTATTTTATTCTGTTTTGTTCTACATCATAACTTTCACTGTCAACCTCCTAGGCTAGTACACAGGGCACTTCCTGCTGCTACCTGCCATTGTTTTGCCACTCTTTCTCATCATTCACTATCTTCAATACCCATACCTACTTAATACACCTTATCTTGATGCATGGCTGCTGTAATTGAACTGCTGGACCTCCAAAATGAAGGCACTGTGGTCACTCAAAACATTGGGAACTGACATCCAATGAATGTCACATACCATAAGACTTGAATCTTCAGCAACACGTCTGTGACTTTGTCCTGTAAGTTGCAGTAATGAGCTGTTTGTAGATGGGAAGTGTTACTAAGAGCTGCTGAGTGGTATGTGCTGTTCATGGTTTATTCAAGACATGTCATACTGCATGTACATGCCTGTAGAATGATGGAGATAGCCAAACTGTCACACACAGTCCCCTGTCTTGATATCTTGTTTCAGTTTCCTCATCACTATTTCTATGTAAATGGAGGAAGGTTAAAAAATCAACATTTTTAATAGTTTATACCAGGGGTTCTCAAGTTTTAAAAAAAACTAATGACATCTAAAAATCGTGGGCCCTTTAAGGGTGAGGTGAACCAAGTTAATAAGGACACACAAGTTTTAGATCCCACCATACAAAATTTATTTGCCTGAGCAACTTGGCATCTGGAGTATCTGCACCTATGGTTGAGACATGACACTGGAGTCTAGATTCTGATACTATTAGCAAAACTTGGAATTAGCACTTAATTTTTTTAGTAACTTATTACCATACTTAGTTTGGGAAACTGCAGATATAGCAAGAACCAACTAATGAAACAGGGATAATCTGAGCAGTGTAGGATATGAAAATAGTGTAATTTTCAGGAACAAAACTGGGAATATCCAAAAGACAAAACTAGTTAGTTAAATGCAGGAAAAGACAAAAATACTGGGCAAACCCATACCTATGGTGGAGATCAAAATTACTGGTTCTTTTAATGCAACATATAAATAACTTCCTGCAAATGAATATCATAAACATATCAGTGTATGGTGGAATTAATATATGAGAGAATATAGCTGTCATGCTGTGTAAGGCTGATAGAGCTACACAATGTATATACCAGCTACAGCTGAATTCTTTCTGTGTAGTATTAAACATTTTCCCAGTTTCAGTCTGCATGTCTCAAAACTACTGTTATGATACAATTTTCCACACAGTAAGGGGTAATATTGTTTGGTGTTTGCAAAACTGCCAGTATTATGCGCTGTTCCATACTGACACAAGTTGTTTTGTTTGTTATTTATGACAGCTGACACAGAATGTTGTTTGATGTTCACCATTGTAAACAACAGTTGTGCCCACTCAAAATGAGAATCAGTTTATATTTCTGATGTTTGGCAGCACATACTGCTTGATTTAATAAGCAGATTTATTATTACAGTAATCTAGTATACTTAGGAGATACATGATTTGAAATTGTGGAAAAATATGTGTCATAATTTAGATATATGGTTTGATTTTAGTGTCATTTGGTTAAGCGCAAACTGTGACACCCTGAAGACTGTACAGACGAATTGTCAGTATTGCAGAGTCCACACATGACCGTTGAACAGACAGCTAGGTAAGGAAGTTAGAAGTAACATTGGTAACAAGAAGTTCAGAAGACCACAGTTTTTGCTAAGGACATGCTTGTCCTTTTGCAGCATGAATTTCCTTTAATACTGTTTAAAATTTCGGCTGATACACCACAGAAGACTGCATCTACTTACATAGATCAACTGGTTGATTCTGATTGTGGATTGCTATCACTTCTCAATAAGTACCCTATAAAACACACCAACTAGGCTATAGGCCAGAAGACAGAAGTTGTGTTTCACTTTCTAGCAAGGACAAAGTGTCCAGGCTGGACCTGGGGCCCACCCAGCCCCCTGGATAATACATACCAAGGGCATTTTATGCTAGGGTGGAGTGCTTAAAGTGGCTGAGGCCTAAATATGACCATTCACCATTTTCTGGTGCTGAGGTTAAAAATATGTGGCATTATACATCTCCTTTGTGAGACACTTTTGTGGCATGCCCTGGAACTGCTTTACCTTACTTTACCTTACCATGTATAACATAAGTGAACTGTGTGGAAACAATAGATTTTTGTCTCCCACTTCAGGGTTCATACCACCCCTGGGAACGGTGTCTGTTGTTGTATTGTTATGCTTTGGTAATGGAGGGAATGAGAGTGACTGTGAAGTGGTACAGGCCATTCAAAACCAGAACTTGTCATTTTGTCAGGAGAAATGTTTTTTTGCAAGAGATGTATGAAAGCTATAAAGTTGTACTGATATTGATTACCACATTTACCTGAGTGCAGGATGACTAATCTAAGATGGCCCCTTCAAAGTAAAACAAGTCTTCCAAGGAACAATGTATGCATCCAAGTCTAAGAAAACCCCCAGAAATAAGGCTGCTACAAAAAAAAATATTTTACTGTTTATTTCATACACTTAATGCACAAAGCATGTCAGATTCTATCTACCTTAATCAGTTAGTGTCACTGTCTCCATCTTCACAGTTACTGCCTTCATCTTCCTCACACCCACTCCTAACATTCCCTTCCTCTTCACTACCATTCCACAACATATCACCATCAGTCCCATCCACTGCATTGGATATGTAGCACTTATTAAAACCCTTCACAGTCACTGCCAGTGAGATGCGCTGATGATCTGCAGTGACTAAATAATACATTTTTATTTCTTGGTTTATAGATTTCTGAACAAATGAAGATTCACATGTGGTGTTGATGGTGTTAATAATTTTAAATACATGTGTTGTGGATTTTTGTGTTGTATCTATGGGCTGGTCAGTCTGAGTTCAGGGCCCATTTTATGGTTTATAATTTTGGGACTTGTACTTAATTTTTAATGTCTCAGTAGCCATTGTCTTGTTATTACTCTTGGACTAGAACTGTTCTGAGGTGCATAATATGAGTTTACTGGTGCTATGGTGCCCAGTGACTCAGAATCACTTGATTGAAGGGGTCCACCAGATTGGGTGCTTCTTTGTGTGAAGGCAGAGATACAGCTGGCGTCTGAAATGTTCCTTTTTAAAAATTTGGTCGGTGAACAAAGTCTAAAGATAGCAGATTCTGTCAGTTAACTTTAGTCATGCTCTGTTTTCTCTTTTGTGTACACTTGATGATTTGGCAATGCAGGCCTTGATTTGGCTCCACATGGTTCTGTTCAGCACAATCCAGTTCGTGCAGTCTGCTTTGGCACTTCGTGCGTGAATATAAGAGCACCAAATTTAAGTGAAAAAATCCTTGTCTTGTATTTGAGTAGATATCATATGCTTTTCTTTAGTTTGTCCTGGAAACCTATTAGGTAAGCGTAGGCAGTCCTCACATGTCAGTATTTAATTTTGGTCATGACATTAGAAATGTTCATGAAGTCCTCACACACAGCATGAAGGCATAGCAACAGAGTGGAAGTATTGCACCACATGTACTTAACCTGAGTCTAAGATGGAGGTAAATGGTCAGCATCAAATCTCAGCCACTTTACTCCTGTAGAAAAGCCCTGAACTCCCATTGAATAGGAGTCTGGGTGGGCACCACAGCTGATCTGGGTGCTTTACAGAATTGAAGATCTCTTGCCCCTTCTGGGAGTTGACTCACAATTGCTTGCTTATCCAACCGATAGTCCAGACACTGTGCTGCCCTGTCTTCTGTGAAATATTTTCCTTGTTCCTCAAAACATATATGCAGTTTCTGCTCAGTGATTTAGAATAGTTGCTGACATTTGTGGTCCTGTTAAAGATTTTGTGACCCATCAATTAAAATGTGTGATACAATCAATTGCCATGTTCTTGTACAGAGTGTACTGCTGTTTGTAGAGCAGATATCATTACTGTTGCATGGTGACTTTTATGCCGTCTCCTGTGCAATTCTGAATCTAGTGGAAGAAAGCTGAGTAGAGAGATAACATTTTTTTTTCAAGTTTAAATTTAAATTTTTACCAATGCCTTTTTGCTGTTCAAGCCGCTGCAGTAATATTATATAATAGATCATTCAGAGTTATGAAGATGTAAGTGTAATGTATGAAGTTACTGATGTAAGGACTCATATAAATGCCTGACATTTCAAAATGGGCTGTAATGTTAGGGGAAGCTAGTTGTATTTTGTTCTTCAAAGAATGTGAATTTTGTATAATGTGAAGAACATGTTTTTATTGTTTTTAATTACAAGCTGAATGCACAAGTGGTTGTTTTAAATACAATCATCCAGGAATAGAGAATTTTAAGTGCCTCAGTGCTGTGGGGCTGGGAGTTGGGTTTTAGGATGGGGTCACAACATTAGAAAAGACCAGTGTGACACTCAAGGTCAGCTTGACTGCATGGGTACATTACTTCAGTAGTGCAGGAAATGTGTGATGAAGGTTAAACAGATAAGACAATGGTTAATAGTTCTAGTTGTTGCATAGACACTTGTTTTAAACATTTTTTATTAGATGTGGTGGTGGTGGTGGTGGTGGTGATAATGATGATGATACACAGTACAAAGTATGTAGAACATTTGCAGGAGTGAGTAAAAGAGTCTGGTTGTAAGATTCTGTAACCATTGTAGTTCCCACCAATGGATGGAAACAGCACCAAGGGACCAGATGTATCAGAAATGCCACTGGAATCAATACCCAAAACCAACAAAAGTGTGCCAAAAGGACTTATTTATCGAGAACTGGGATTTAAGCAAAAGCAGGGTACAGTGGCATCTGAATTCCAACGAGCTGCTGAAGACAGATTGGTTGTCAAGAACCATGAAGAATTGGTATGTATTTATGATTAGAAAGCTTCCATCAATTAATATATTTAACAACCAATTAAATGCACAGTATTTTTCCCCCCATTATTTAAAATAACAAACTCCCAACATGTTTCAGTCCTTACAGGGTCATCATCAGGGAGTCTAAAACAATATCTACAACTGTAGACAGTAGTGTGTTGATACCTTGTACACCATATATTACATGGTGTATACAACTCGTTGTTTCCTTCTTCTTTAAACCATTTAAAATATGGAAAAACAGTTTCAGAACATTTGATTTTTGTTCTGTTCCATCAGACAGTTTGATGTCCAGTACTTTCTATGTAATGTTTTATACAGTTCTGATGGCCAACTTGAATGCCATGAATAAATTTTGAATGTGACTTGCCAGTTTTTCAAAGTCAGTTTTCTACCTCTGCTGTGTTCGCATACATCCCTAATCTGCTAGGCCAACCATTGTGGTCACTGTTGTTCATGTCAAACCAATTTTAAAGTAGTCTGAACCATTGTATGAAATGCTGCACTTTCATTGTGCTGTCAGCATTCACTGCTGTTAATTTCTAGTGAATTTCAGTGGGGGAAGCATGTTTTGCACATAAAAACTGAATACCACTGTGAATTTCTTTGAGGGACCAATTACCATTGTCATTACTGTAGTACGTCGACTTGTACAGTGAATAGCATCTGACTGGCTATTTTGCCGTCTACAAGTGCTGCCTCGTAATTTAGCCTAAGACTACAATTAAAGGCAAGTGAACTGTATTTATGGAATGTGTCTCATGTAGTCAGTAACTCAAGTGTAAAAGATCTTTGCTTAAATTGCAAATCAGATTGTCAGCACCCATGTAATGAAGAGTAGTCTAATGATGAAAGGTTATATTCAGAATGTAACCATTAACTTTTGTTACAGCCCTGTGAACTGCCTGATGCTTCACGCTCTACATTCCTTATGGTTTTCAGCCCTGATGGGTATGTTTGAATAGTTGTTATCTTAATTGTTGCATTCTGGTGTTTTAATCTTGAAACAGATGGAGAGTATATAATCCCTTTACAGAACAAATTTTATTTGGAGACTTGTAAAAGTCTTTTGCATCTGATGTCATGTTATGGCCATCACAGACCATTACAGTGTCTTACATTTTAATGGTATGTTTGTTATAATTTCAGTCTTGAGTATAATGGTAATTTATAATGTTATACAATATGTTGTGATAAGTGGGTCCCTTTCACCACAGTATGGCACCTCCTCAGGTTGCGGATGGAGGAACAACCTCCAATATGGAGGGTAGCTGCGAATATGTTGAATAAGCAGTCACAGACAGCCGACAAGGGGTGGTCCTCCAGCTCAGTGGGTTGGGCAAGGTGCTAACAACTCCTCAAAGTAAAAACATATCCTGTTACGCAACACTCATATAGTAAGCCTCAGACCTGTACTGACACTTTGGTACAATCTAAGTAAAAAAAAAAGAAAAAAAAAAAAGGACATGCGGTTTGGTACGTGGAATGTTAGGAGCCTGTATGGGGCAGCAGTAAGGGAATTAGCAAGATACAAATTAGATTTCGTGGGTGTGCAGGAGGTTAGTTGGGACAAATGGGGCACAGTAAGAGCAGGGGATTATATTTTTTTCTATGGGAAATGAAACAAAATCATCAATTGGGAGCAGGGTTGTTGTGTACACCACAGAATATTATTAGCAGAGAGTAGAGTTTGTCAGCGGTATGGTGTCATATATGGTACTGAGAGGTCAGTTGTGTAATATCAATGTCTGAAAGTGCGTGCACCAAGTGAAGAGAAAAGTGATGTTTCAAAGGACAGTTTTTATGAGGAATTAGAGCAGGTTTTTTTTTTTATCATTTTCCTAAGTACTATATGAAAATTCTATTAGGAGATTTTAATGCAAAAGTGAGAGGAGATAATATTTTCAAACCGACAATTGGGAATGAGAGTCTACCTCAGTATAGTAATGATAATGGTGTTAGAATAGTAAACTTTGCCTCATAAAAAAATGTAGTTGGTAAGAGCACGATATTCCTGCATCAAAACATTCATAAGCACGCCTGGACATCTCCTGATGGGAAGACTTACAACCAGATTGATCACATATTGATAGATAGGAGATGGCATTCGAGTATACTGGATGTACGAAGTTTCAGGAGAGCTGACTGTGATACTGATCACTGTCTGGTGGTTACAAAAGTTAGGGAAAGATTGGCAGTAAGTAAACAATCAGCAGAGGTTTAATGGGGAAAGATTTAATCTCAGGAAGCTAAATGAGCTGGAGGTAAGGTAATAGTATCAGATTGAGATTACAGACAGGTTTGCAGCTTTTGAGAACTTAAGTGATGGTGAGGACGTATATAGGGCTTGGGGGAACATTAAGAGTGTATATCAAAACCTCAGCTAAGGAGAGTCTAGGTCTGCACAAATTGAAGCAGCATAAACCATGGTTTGATGATGAATGTTCAGGTTTTTTAGATCAAAGGAAGCAGGCTAAAGTGCAGTGGGTACAGGATCCAAGCCAAAACAATGTAGATAATCTAAACGTTGTAAGACTTGAAGCTAGCAGACATTTCAAGAACAAAGAGAAGGAATATCCGAAAGCTAAAATTGAGAAACCTGAAACTAACAGTAAGATCAAAAATATTAGGGACTTGTATAGGGTCATCAATAACTTTAAGAAGGGTTACCAGCCTAGAACTAATAAAATAGAGGTTAAGAAGGGTGATTTGGTTGCAGACTCCTACAGTATTTTGGCTAGGTGGAGGAACCATTTCTCCCAGCTGTTGAATGTGCATGGGGTTAAGGATGTTAGGCAGACAGAAATACATACAGCAGAACCACTAGTGCCACATACAAAATTTTATCAAACATCTTGCTGTGAAGGTTAACTCCATATGCAGAGGAAATTATTGGACATCATCAATGTGGACTTTGATGCAACAGGTCAGCTACTTATCATATACTCTGCTTTTATCAAATACTTCAGAAAAAGTGAAATACAAGGAAGCAGTACATCAGCTTCTCATAAACTTCAAGAAAGCTTGTCATTCAGTTAGGAGGGAGGTCTTGTATAATATTCTGCTAGAGTTTGGTATCCCCATGAAACTGGTAAGGCTCATAAAAATGTGTCTGAAACGTATGGCAGAGTTTGGGTAGGCAAGAAATTGTCTGACATGTTTCCTATTAGGAATGGTTTGAAACAAGGAGATGCTCCATCGCCATTGCTTTTCAATTTTCCTTTAGAGTATGCCATTAGGAAGGTTCAGGTAAACCAGGATGAATTGAAATTAAATGGTACACATCAGCTTCTGGTTAATGTTGATGATGTTAATATATTGGGATGAAGTGTACATACTATAAAGGAAAATGCAGAAGCTTTAATAGTGGCTAGTAAGGAAATTGAACTAGAAATAAGTGCTGATAAAACTAATTACATGGTCATGCCTCTTAATCAGAATACAGGACAAAGTCACAGCATAAAGATTGATAATAGTTCATTTGAAAGGGTGGAAGAATTCAAATATTTGGGAACAACCTTAATGAATCGAAATTCTATTCAGGAAGAAATTAAGAGCATATTGAAGGCAGGGAATGCTTGCTACAATTCAGTGCAGAATCTTTTGTCTTCCAGTTTGCTATCCAGAAATTTAAAGATTAATACTTAAAGGTAAAGCAATCCCATTACAGGTCTGTACAGGTCCTGAAGGTTCCAGGAGTTTGAGGAGCACCCATATTTCAAGACATTCGGCACATGAAGTTGGTAAGGTTTTCAGTCCTACACACCAGCCACCTTTAGACCCCAGGAAACTTTCCTGGTACTTATTTTTGTTAGAGGGTAAGTCAGCCCCAGAGCCATAGTGTGGCCGGAAGGATTATGTCAATGAAAAATTCCAGTGACACCATCAGGAGTCAAACCAGTGACCTTCCGGCTTGTAGCACAGTGCCTCAACCAACTGTGCCACCATGTACCCCAAAGATATATATATATATATACAGAACTATAGTTTTGCCTATTGTTTTGTATGGGTGTGAAACTTGGTCGCTTAAATTGGGGGAGGATTGTAGGCTGAGGGTGTTTGAGAATAGGGTGTTGAGGAGAATATTTGGGCCTAAGAAGGACGAGGTGACAGGGAAGTGGATGAAACTACATAATGAGGAAGTTAATGATCTGTACTCCTCACCTGGTATTGTTCAGGTGATAAAATTGAAAAGAATGAGATGGGTAGGACATGTGGTGAGTATGGGGGAAAGGAGGGGCATGTACAGGATTTTGGAGGGGAAACCTGAGGGAAAGAGACCACTTGGAAGACTCATGCTTAGGTGGGAGGATAATATTAAGATGGATCTTCGGGATGTGGGATGTGGGGGTATGGACTGGATCGAGCTGGCTCAGGATAGGGACAGGTAGTGGGCACTTGTGACTGCGGTAATGAACCTTTGGGCTTCATAAAATCCAGGGAATATCTTGACTAGCTGAGAACTGGTTAGCTTCTCAGAAAGGACTCTGCTTCAAGGAGTAAGTAAATAAGTAAGTTATAAAAAGCATGTCACCATGTTAAAAATACACAAGTAGACATACAAAATTATTGTAGTGTAAAAGGGGAGTATAGAAACAAGATAAATATATTGTGATTGTGACAAAACAATTTACTCAACAATACCAGTTATATATATCAAACTTTTTTTTACAGTCATTCATAAGTTTTGAATAGCATGGAACCAGTGTTTATTTTCATTTTTTAGGTGATTTTTATTCTCTCTCTGTCTGCAGAAGATGGAAGTAACTGGACACCGACTAGGAGATGACAGTGTTTCATGGTAAGATGGTAGCCATTGTCTGTGATGACCAGAATATGTAGTCAGATGTAAAAGTCACCCTACAACAGACCACGAAGGGCCAGAAGGGGAGTAGATTTATAGTGCTACTCTTTCTCTAACCTCAGCGCTAGATGGGGGTGGGTGGTGTCAGATGCAAAAGACGTTGCTTTTTTTTTTTAAGGTATTACATCTGTCCATTTGTTTTCATAGGTTTCCATTTAAATTATGTTGTTTCTTTCTTTGTAAGTATGCTAGCTGAAGTACCCATTCTTTACCTGTGACTACTGTGGCTACTTGTCAGTATCATAGTATATATAGTAAGTAAGTAATTTTTAGAAAGGATGACACTCAAATGAAGAAATTGGAGGTTACCAATAATCAAGAAAATAATATAACAAAAGAGTTTGGAATTGTGGATCCAAATGGCACCCAAAAACTGTGTCATAACACAGGGTGAATCACGGGAACCTGACAATTTTCAAAATTAAATAAAAAGTTGAAATTCAAATTAAATTTTAATTTTTTGTATAGAAAATAGGAAAAGAATGCCATTTAATACACTACATCACTACTCTTACATATTTTATTCTTGAAGAGCACATCTGTCCACTGTTTTTCACCATCTCACCTACACTGCTCCAGTCTCTCACAAAAGGTTCTCATTGTTTCTCTTACCATGTTATCTGGTATGGCTGTAATTTCCTCCTCTATTGCGTTCTTAAGCTCAGCATTGTCACGTGGTTTCATACGGTACACTTTAGACTTGAGGTATCCCCAAATAAATTAATCACACACTGAGAAGTCAGGAGAACGTGCAAGCCATGGAATGGCTCCTCCTCTTGAAATAATGAACATGCCCTGTGCATCAGTCCACTGCCCATGTCCCTTAAGTCAGTAACAGATGAGCCTGTATCCCGTCTAACTAGCAATGGCAGCAACTTATTGGCTTTAAAACTTGTTAGGTTCCCATGACTCACCTTGTATTTGTATGTCACTTTAACTGCCATGGCTGCCATGAATATTGGCATTATTTATGGATACTGGAGGTAACTGTTAGATATGTGGTGCCGTGTGCTGTGGAAAGTAGTGGATATCTGCTGACAGTTTAGAGGAACCTAAAACTAAAACAAAATGACAGTCAAAGTGGGAGGCATTACATTGTGAAAGCAAGGAAAGTGATTGAAGGTGGAGACAGGAAAACAAGTAGGAGGAAGCAGAAGTAAGAAGAACTGTGCAGAAAAGCATGGACTTGAGAAAGGGCCACAAAATTGTAGGGAAGGAGGAGATATAAGAAGGCCCTGACAAATTCACTTGTGTGTACCATGAAAAGGAAATTGTATACTGGTAATAGTGGCCTAGGTCAAGGACCAAAGGCTGAGAGTCTATGAAAAATGTTTACTATATGATTTCTGAGAATGGATGAGTTTCCATGACCTGCTGAAGTGGATACTGTCTTCTCTGTTTCTATTTTGGCGATGGAACTGCTTCCTTTAACAGAAATAGCCCTTGTAAGGGTCCTAGTTGCTTCTGTGTGCTCTTGTCTGTTTTTTGTCTCCCCCCCCCCCCAATGATTCTGCCAGAGTGCTGCCATGGATAAGCTTCTCTGCATATTTGCATCATCATTGCATTAGTAGATTCCTCAGAAACATTGTTAGCTATGTGTCACCATGCTGTGCAGTATTGCATGACCATTATTGTATGGTCCTCAGTTTCTGTTCTTTACATGTTATCTGTTGGGTCTGGTGTAGGAGTCAGGCAACAGACAGGAAGCCAACAACAGAGATGTTTTTTGTGGAGACCACCTAAAAATGGCATGATACTGGGGGGGGGGAATAAGATTATGGGTTTATTCCAAAGTGACTGCCCACTGTTACAGTAAAGTTACAGGATTGGTACCATTCTGCACATATTGTTTCTTGCATAAACCAGTTGTAATTGGTATTTGTTAGTTCATTTTTGACCACCAGGGATTGGTGAAAAGGAAGTTTAGCTCAGTCAGTTGGTCTGTAGCAGCTCCATGCATAAGTTGTTTGTTTTCTTTTCTTTGTATGTATGTTCCCCCCTCACCATAGAGCAGTGAGCAAACATAAAGTTTTGTTTTGGATTACAGAAACCAGCTACACAAGTATAGAAAATGCTTCAAACTCTTTTTGGAAATTAAAGCTGTATCCTGTACACATGTCTTCAAATGGTTTAAAAGATTTAGGGAGGAATTTCAGGACCTTGAAGATGATGCATGAAGTGGGTGGCAGTTGACTGCTTGAAATCCCGAAACAGTTGCAAAATCCTTTGATATGGTGGCCAGATACTGTTGGGTGACTCTAAAAATGATGGAGGATCATATGCACATTAACTGTGAAATGATTCCTCAGATGTTTTATGAATGTCTGGGGAAGGAAAAGATATGATTGAACTTTGTTCCACGGAGTCATACAGATGGGCTGACTGCGATGAGATTGTGAGCACTTCATGGTGAATTGCTGTGTCATCCTGATTGCACATTTGCCGTATTCACCTGACCTTGCACCAGCCACCTGTTTTTCTATTCTTATAAAGTGAAAACTGGCCTCAGTTGAAGATGATTTCAGGATGTCAAGGACATCAAGAAGTATGTAACTGCCAAATGGAATTCAGTTCCATTGAATGCTGTCAGTGACTACTGTGCAACCTTAATATTGATATAAAAGTGTGTTGCACTGAAGGGAGACTACTTTTAAAAGAGAGAAAGCAAGTTTGTTTTTATTTAATGTGTATCTGTTCTTGTAGATTGTACCAGAACTTTATTGTTTGACCATGTACTCAGGTTTGCAGGTGCTTAGAAAGGTCTGGTTGACTAACTGTTTGCATATTTGAGGCAGCCTGTGGTATGTTGTGTGATTGTATTGTTTTTGTGTCACAGAACGAAAGTAGCCTCAACGCATGGAAATCATAACGTGTATGTAACAGATTTAAACACAGGCAAGAATGTAAACACGTTATCAGGTCACCCACGGACTCCCTGGTGCATTACTTTTCATCCTTCTTCAAATCAGATACTTGCCTCAGGCTGCCTTGGAGGTCAAGTAAGAGTTTGGGATCTCCATGTAAGTATACACACTGTTTATGCTTGTAGTTGTAGTCTAGCAGCACGGAAAGATAGTGATTGTATCTAATCATATTTGATGTGTGTGTGAGTTTGTTGGAAGGCCATGTTTGCGAGGGGTCCGGCATGGACACTGATGAGTTTTAAGACAAGAATGTTGAGGCAATGGAAAGATTTCTTGTGGATGGGGCATATTGGGATATCAGCCAGTAAAAAAAGGCCATTCACTGTTGAAGATCATTACTAGCAACATTTATGTGAACAAAAGGGATAGACAACTATAGGGGAATATAGGGAAGTGTGGTTGAGGGGGGGGGGGGGGGGGGGGGGGAAGGGGGGGGGCGGGGGGGGGGGGGGGGGGGGGGGGGTTTTTTTTTTTTTTGTTTTGGGTGGGGGGTG
>Ga0131853_10016336_pt1 | contig 13545 bp, 5 predicted proteins | sample TergutLab28metaG_FD_92764 | JGI IMG/M metagenome (GOLD analysis project Ga0131853, IMG submission 92764) | Labiotermes labralis P1 segment gut microbial communities from Petit-Saut dam, French Guiana - Lab288 P1 (version 2) (version 2) | ecosystem: Host-associated > Arthropoda: Insects >... | reverse complement strand
GAATATGTGGTTTCTGTAATGTTAATATCTGTACTTAACATCAAACTAACTTGTGAGTGACATAAAGCCATTAATTTGAACTACAAAAACACTCGCACTCATGTCATAGTTGTCCTTAGGGTTCCAAGCACTATATATGAGAATGCCCAGCGGTGACGTAACATGGCTGACTGGCTAGCGTGAGCTGAATTGCCGTACCACACTCAAGGACGGAAATGGATAAGATTGTCAGCTCACAGGTACAGTGTGTGGACCCGCAAGAAGACCACACTTTTCTCTGACCATTATCTCCGTAACCGTTCAACTTTGGACATAGGTGTTTTGGATTATATCTGTATACTTTAACATAAGGAACACCCTCCCGAAGTCTGGCACATTCCTTCTGGGACACCCTGTATACTGCACACCAGATATTATTAAGGAGATAAAAAGAATAAGGATGAGAAGGGGGGGGGGGTGGGGGCGCAAATTTTTGTCGAAACCAGAAGAGAAGAGGCCTCAATGGCTGCATAGGCGGAGACATAAATTTCATAAAACTATCTTACAGTAACAGGATGAGAATTTGTACTCTCCGCGTCAATTAGAGGGCATGGATCAGTGCTGTACTTTTAATGAATACAGTTACAAAGCTTTTGGTTTCTTGTGAATATGGTAACGAACCATCTGAGCACTCTCGGCTTCTGAGGGGCTTGTTCAGTGGCGTTAGTTGCTACTATAATAGCTACGATAGCTTAAAAAAAAATTGCATTTTCAATTCCGTGAATTACAATTAGTGTACTATACGCTAACAGATGCACACAATTGTATTTTAGTTACAATAACAGTATGAAAACACAAATTTTGCACAGTTCTCTCTTTTATATATATATATATATATATATATATATATATATTCTACACCGAAGAATTCCAGCAGTTCTTCTACATGCAAGATATCAGTACATTAAGCCCAATAAGGCCCGAAACATGTAGGAGTTGGTGGTTTTTATAATATTATTGTAACTGTAACACAAATGTGCACATTTAGTGGCTTAAATTGTAGTAATTTAAAAATTAACGGACATTAAAATAGTGATTGATATTTATACTGAAGGAGTTACTGTTCTTAAGTTCAATAAATTACACTTCCACATTAAAGTTTACTTTCCTTGTAGTACGGTGTGCTTTATGTATTTTGAATATCTGAAGTTCCCCGTTGTATGAAATCCAGTAAATTATATTTGTTTGGAAACCACTCAGCTGTTCGCAGGGCTGTGGACTGTGGCAGCCATTGTAGTAAATAAGATTACAAGTGTCATAATAGGCACACTGGCTGTCTTTTATGTTTCATGTGGAAAAGATTGTTTTGAAAGAGTTTGCAATTTTTAGTGGAGTGGAAACTGATTTGGACAAATATTTTTAGCTTCTCGTTTTAGAAGAGTTTATTTAAGCACTGTTTGCGTCGCAGTTTCATGTCTGCTGAGTTGTGACGTTGTGTCGATTGGTACCTAGTTAACGACCTTCAGAAGGATCGTAGTGCCTTCGTCTTCAGGATCAAGTAGTCCAAGAAAATTCTCTTTAACTGCCTGACCCTGAAGACGAAGGCAACAGGATTCTTTGAAACGTCGGTGACTCTTTACCAGTCAACAGGGTCTAACAAACCAGAACACAAGAATGTTCAGTACCGCCACTATGAGAACCTCATATTTCGCATTATTTCCATTGAATAATTATAATTAGACGTGAATTAATATCCGATTTGGTATGCATGAGGGAGAGTCACATGAAAACCTTAAAATATTCAAGATTTTCAAGTGACTCACCCTCGTATAATATTTACAGAGAAATTAGTCTCTGATACAAAATATCCTTTACTCTGCCGTTTTTTTGGTGAAATTTTCACTACAGTTTACTCAGAAACGAATGATTGTCTTCATAAAGTGTCCGTTGCTGTCTGATTTTAACCAAAACTGGAATTTTCCTACATATTTTATTGAATTACCTCTGACGTCAAATGACAAAGAAATCTGTACGAAGTCCTAGATCACCGACGGACAGATATAACTTTCACGTAATATTTCATTACATAAAGATATTCTATTATATCATATCTAAGACGAGGAAAATCAAGTGCCTGATGTTGAACAGAGCGAATAATCGTAATGAATCCGTTTGTTTGGTTTGAGTTCATTAGCACTTACATTTCGTGTTATTTTACTCAACGTAAATGTGGTGTTAGGCTGCATTACGTTAACTTGTTATATAAATGGACACAGAAAACTATGGTTGAATTCAACTAATAGATTTAGGATTGTCTCCAAGTTATTCGATCGCTTTTATTTATAAAGCATATTTTCGGGGAATTTTCCTTTTGTTTCCTCACTTCCTCTAAACTTTAACAAAGCACTCTCTTTGCCGTGTTTTCATTAATATTGTTGTCGTCATGTGTAGTAAACATAAGTAAACCCGAAATTAATGCTGAACATTGAACTAACACTTGAATATTAAGGCGATTCTTCCAGTGATATTTCAGATACAAAGATAAAAATGAACTCAAAATCCGTCAAACATAACGTATGTTTTTTTTATGTTTGTACCGTGCATCAATAACGATTACAACACTTTATTATCCAACAGATGCACAAACATATAATTCGTAGATACAATAAGAATTATTATAAAATATTTAAAATTGCTCCAACATATTTCGGATCACAGGGGATCCATCATCAGGGAGCTTTTTACAGTGCTTGGCTAAAATTACAGTAATGGTGCTACCATGTCCGTTGATATGGACGTAGTCGGTTTTATGGCAGCATATTTACTGTGTGTACTGCACAGTCTAGAGAGGCACTCTCTAGACTGTGCAGTACACACAGCAAATAAAGTGTTTTATAACTTATGTTCTTCACGGATAAAAGCAAATCATATGTCCATCATCGGACTCTACACTTAAGAACATAAAAAGTAAAATTTACAACAGCAGTTTTATTCGGCGGAGATGTCCCACCTTTACAGTATAGTAATTTTACGCACAAGTGTACAAAATATGTAAACATTTACAGCTATAAACATGTAAGTTATAATGTATAATGGCAGTTCGGGTGTAGTTGTATATCTTTTATGAAGAAATAATATCAGTTATAAGAAGTAAGCTTGTAGATAATATAAATAGTTGAATTCATAGAAGCGGTATGTGTATGTTTAGAGTGCTACGTGCAATAGCCAAATAATTGGACCTACAACCGTATAAATTGTTCAGTCCATGTTGAATATTAAGAGTTTCTAAAATTACGTAATGCTTAATTAATGGAATGAATTATTATACTGAATAAGTCGTGTTGAGGTATTCTTTATCGCAGAAAAGTAGCACTGTGTTAGGAATTTTAATTTTAAATTAATGTGTTTGTTTCGCATCCAAATTTTTTTTTTGTGGGATTCAAGTTGCCCCGTAGAATTAAAATGTTGTAAACCATGAGATCGCAACCTAACAAAATTGCAACTGTAAATTTTACTTATTATCTTTTTATGTATGCACCCCCATGATGATTATTCGATAGCCGAAACATGTAGGTCTTTGTGCCCATGAAGAATACATATTAATATTACTTTTATGTTCATACCTTGCTTATTGAACAGTAAATTGTTTATTAAATACCAACATATGCACAAATAAACACTGTAAATTTGTATTAAAGTACTCCGACATATTTCGGTGTTAATACACCATCTTCAAGGAGTTTACAAATTGTGTTAGCTAAAGTTATGAATCATTAAATGACTACATTGCATTTTGCCATTTGATGACTCATGACTTTAGCTAACACAACTTGTAAACTCCCTGAGGATGGTGTACTAAAACCGAAACATGTCGATATAATTTAATATAAATTTACAGCACTTAGTTGTGCATGTGTTAGTATATAATAAACAATTTATTATATGTTGTATTTGGCACTTTGTGATTCATACTAACATTACAGGTATTCAAGTCCCTTTCTGTATTATCCTCTATGCACTTTTGCAAATTTATTTTTGTGGCCGTCAATTGATCAAGCGATTCTCTGCTCCATGGAGCTGTTATAAGCATTTACAAAGTATGCGTGAATTCCTGTACAGTTAAGAACAGATTTATTTAAAAACCGGTTAGAAGAAACTAAAGTGTAGATAAAGTTACGAAATTTTCTAAATTTTAGTAATTCAAAATACGATATGACGTAGTATAATTTGACTTCCTAGATAGTAGGTTTAATCGAAATTATTCTGTATTATATTGAATTTTTACTGAAGGTTTAAGGTTTCTTTAATAAGAAATTCTATGACGTTACTCTCCCATTTAGCTAATGCTTCGCTAGTTAACATAGTCTCACAAAAGTAGTCAGAATCTTAAAGTGAGAGTCACAAGCCTGACGAAAGTGCAACAGTCCCATTTAGAGGCATTTTGTATCGCTAATGCAAGCTCAGAAATCTCTTTCTTATACACCACACCTTTGAGTAAGGAGAACGACCAGGCACAGAACAGTAGATAGAACAGAGCACACAAGGAAACTTGGCTGTTGTAAAGTAGAGGAATTTCAATTAAAGTACTGTGTGTCCCGCTTGCTACCGAACCCGACATTACTTTAATAATTTTACCACTAAAGAGGATATTGCAACGAAACAAACATACACCACAGACACATTCCTCTTCATTTCTCACACAACGAACGAACTCCTGTTCAAATTTCGTTGCAATATCTTCATTGGTGTTAGAATTATTAAAGAAATGCCGGGTTCGGTAGCGAGTGGGACACACTGTATATACGTATGTCCATTTATAGAAAGGGGATAAAAATTGTTTGAAAAGAGACCTTTATGAGCTTATATCCAATTGCAAAACGGACGTTAATCTGTAATTAACCATTTGATGATCAAAATACCTGTATTATACAGGGTGTTTCTTGACGTATTTGCCATACTTCGGGAACGCGTTCTTCATGTCATTTGGAACAAAGAAGTGTGATAAACTGCAGTTAGTTCCGACACCATTGTAGAGTTATGCGCTAGTGAAGCAAGCTGGCACTGCTGTCACTTGATCGAGATCCTGCTTGTACTCTATTGTGGCTGTGGTGTGTTGCAGTACGATGAGGTGGTCAAAATGTTGTGGAATACCATTGACGATACCCGCGTTTTATAGTTCCAAATCGCACAATATTTGAGAACTATTAAAAAAAAAGGCAAAGTGACCCCGTTACAGACCCGGTGTGGCCCAGAGGGCGGGTAGAGGTATAGCTCTACTCTTCCATGACCGCGGCACTAGAAGGGGTGATTGGTTAGCATCACGCCTCGGCCGCACTTTACCCCCTGGAAAGACCCGGTACCCATTTTACAGGAGGCTGGGTGGGCCCCAGGGTCGGTCTGGATGGGGGGAATATCTCGTCCTCACGGCTATTCGATCCAGGACCGTCCAGCCCGTAGTCAGTCGCTATAATTTGAGAACTATTATAACTCCAAATTAGATTAATTCTTTCCCGCGACCAAGTGCAGGACCTGAACTACAGGTGTATAGGGAGGAGATGCTGTTCCGGCAGCAGTGCAGTGAAGGTCATGTACAGGTAAAGGTAAAATTTCCCGGGCGGGTAGTGTAGCACAGACCACAAGTATGGATAATTTCGCACGACGATAATCTCAGTCCAGATCACTTTCAAAGATTACAACATCTCTTGCTGGCAAATCACACAATGATTCGAGAATGTATGATAGTGTTCAACCAGAAGCAAGGCATCAGAGACTGTGGGTCATGAATGAAGTCGTCCTTGTTATCGGAAACCAATTGGGACGCATGTATTGGCAACATTCAGTAGCACTTTATTATGTCAGGTGATACATCCCCGTTGTATTCAATGAACAGTAATATATAAATTATTATAATAAAACCAACTAGATACACTAATTTCTCAAATTTATTTTGGAATAAAACTCCACGTGTTTCGGACAGTTCCTCTGTCCATCATCAGGAGTTTTTCGCTGTACACACAACATTGGTATATGTCATACAGGTCTGCTGACAGCTGTCAGCAAATCTGTATGACATATACCATTGCTGTGTGTACAGTAAAAAACTCCTGATGATGGACAAGGAACTTTCCGAAACTTGTAGAGTTTTATTCCCAAAATAAATTTGAGAAATTAGTGCATCTAGTTGGTTTTAGTATAAGAATTTATCACGATGCGCGGTCACCTGAACGTCAAATTAGCAATACATACTTACTTACTCCATGGCGCAGAGTCCTTGAGAAGGTAACTGGTTTGCAGGTAGTCAAGAAATCCCCCCCCCCCATTTCACGGAACCCGAAGGTTCATTACCGCACTCACAAGCGTCCGCCAACTGTCTCTATCCTGGGCCAGCCCAATCCAGTCCATATACCCACATCCCACCTCCAGGAGATCCGTCCAAATATTATCCACCCATCTACACCTAGGTCTCCCCAGTGGTCTCTTTCCCTCCGGTTTCTCCACCAAGACCCTATACACCCCCCTTCTCCTCACCCATACATACCACATGCCCAGCCCAACTCGTTCTTCTCGATTTTATCACCCGCACAATATTGGGTGAGGAGTAAAAATCATTCAGCTCCTCGTTATGCAGTCTCCTTAATTCCCCCGTTACCTCGTCCCTTCAAGGTCCAAATATTCTCCTCAACACCATGTTCTCAGACACCTTCAGCTTCCTTTCCTCCCGCAATGTCAGCGACCAAGTTTCACACTCATACATAACAACAGGCAAAATTATAGTTCTATATATCTTGATCTTTAAATTTTATTAGTAATACATAAGTATATAAAATATACAGTCTAACACAACTGTCTGTTGAGCAATTATTATTAAAAATATTTCACATTATATCTCACAGCTACATGTTTCGGCTCGTTTCTACGGCGCCATCTTCAGGCTGAGCTTTTAAAAAAGATATTTTGTACAATTAACAATGTTTTTTTGGGTACGAGACCTCGTATTATATTTTCTAAAATATTATGAATTAAGTTAAATGTGATTAAAATATACAACAGGTATTGAGATTAAAAGTTACAAGTGATAAAATGAAATAATACCTTTTTAAAAAGCCGAGTCTGAAGATGACTCTTTAGAAACGCGCCGAAACATGTACCCGTGAAATATTATGTGAAATATTTTTAATAATAATTGCTTAACATAGATTTGTATTAGACTGTATGTTTTTTATACTCACTATTTCCATTCAGTAGCACACTTGGCAGATTGCATGCACTCTAAACCCGCGTTCACATCGCTTGTGCATCTTATTTGATAAACATTTGTGACGTGCGGATACTTGCGGAGTCATCGGAACGTCCGCTTGGATACTTGTCCGATTCCCACCAATTGTCAGTGAACGGGACGCAAAGGAATCACCTCTAGCTCTAGGCTTATTGCATTCTGATGTCTGCTTTACACTTGACAAACACACAAGTGTATCGTGTGGGGACGATCAGTATTATTCAGTACGTTGATTAGCGAATGCACAATTACACACATTGTGGGAACCAATCAAATTGAACAGACATATGTTCAAGGTGTACCGAGTTCGGATTTTAGCAAAATACACCATCCGTGGAAAGGGAGTGGCAGTTATCCACGTGGCTCTTTGTGCAATGGGCAGTGTGGGTGTATTTGTCAAATACGCCAATCGCGTGAACGTTGTTTATTTTGGGACATTTCGGATACATGTGTGTTACAGTAGACTTTGAAACTTAATTGTTGTCATAAGCGTTTAAAATGTGAGTTTAAAACACACTTTTCATTCACTGTTACCCTAAACTAGCGCGTAACTCAATAATTATGTCGAAATTGCCTTGAATTCAACAATTTTCTTGCTCCAAATGATCTCTTGTACACGCTACTCAATTTGACCAAAATGTCCCGGAACACCTGTAGGTGAATTAGTTCTTACTTCTTCTTCCAACAAAAAGACAAACCGGTGAGTGCTGTATAAGGAAATATTGTGTCATTGTTTTGATAATAATACGGAATACATAAGCACGTTGTGTGGGGGAAAACGCAGAAGTTTTTATTGTTAAACATGGCCGCACGCGTGACTACTAGGATTTAAAGGGTTAAAACCAACTTTTGGTGGGTTAATAGGGGTTTGCTGTGATTGTGCGATACTGCTATCTCCAAGTGTTCGGGGTTAATATATTACCTAACCTATGAGTAAGCACGTACATGGGGGGTTCAAATTTAAAGGAAACCCAGTTTGATAACTGCAGTGTTTTACATTTGCTTCTATTTGATCCCAAACCTGGCAGTAATGGAGATTGGATGAAATGGTTTTGAGTGGCTTCAGTTTCGTTGAGGAATGGGGAGAAAACTAATGGATGTGGTTGACGCAAGGTCACAAAATCGTGAGCATAACAAAAATTTGAACTTTGAAGAGGCCTACACGAAGATATAAAATTGAGCGCTGTTGGAATTGAAAAATTTTAGAAATAGACATGGGTCTATAGTTTACTTTCAGACTTTTGGACAGAACCTGTGCCATGGCGTAGGATGAGGATGATCGTAATGATAATAATAATAACTATCAATTTTCATTTATTTTTTTATTTACTTCCTTACCACCATAGTGACCGGTTACAAAGACAGCACAAGTTGTGTGCAGTGACATAAAATCCAAGCCAGGAGAAAAAAGAGAATTAATTGTAATAATGATAGAAAGCTCTCATAGGCACTGCGGTATAAGAATATACTCACATTATATTTCTGTAATCGAATTCTTTGAATCTCTTCCATTTGAATTCAGTTTTCGACGTCCAGTGCAACAGCACAGACCTAGTTACTTAATGCTATATTAACATTTCATGTAAGTGATGATGGCGGCGCGCCGAAACATGTAGGATGTATAATTAACGAAGACGTTTACTAATAGCGTGCTTTGTTGGTTTTATAACATTCACCGCACCAGTGAATAAGTCCCCCCCTTTTTTTTAGCGGTGTACAAAAATATTGCACATTATGTAAAAGCTCCTTTCCATTAAAGCCTGTAAGGTCCATGTTCAGGGAACCGATAGGCTGTCCCGAAACTTCGGTACCCAACTACCAACGCCCGTTGCATAACATCCTAAGAAGTGCGAAGGCCTCAACTACACCGTGACGGAAGCCAGAAATCTCGCAAGGCAGGGGCGTTGTTTTAGAAATGTCGTACCGTCTAGAAATCTACACCATGCCACATCCAAGAACATAGTTATCGTGATACTGACCGATACGGGGACCTGAAGGCTTCGCTGTTCGCTGCAACCTGTAGTCTAAAGACATCTCCATAACCGTTGATACATATTAACATTATCTTACCATTAATACAACTTTTTGCAACGTGAACCAATATGTAGATATTCTTGGTCTGGGTTGTTTCGTAGCGTAGTTCGGTTGGTTATCGACGTTTCGGGACAGCTTTTGGGCCCCATCTTCTTGGATTTCTGGATCCTTGCAAGATGAGGCCGATGCGCAGTCGCTGTACGTCCGTAACAAACCAAACCACACTACGTAACAACCCAGAAGAGCGAGAGTTTCAACTAGATCGCGGCAAAAGTCTGAAATCTCACAACGGAAATGTGATCTGGGTATCTTGTTTCAACCACTTGTGTGCGGTTCGTGGTAGGCTCAGTTCAGACTCTGTAAGTTAGGGACTGGTACTGCAACCTGTTTTAAACTTGGCATCTGGTGGAGGCAGATTGTATTAGTTACGGTACTGAGCCTCTTACCCATCTGCACCCTTCGTGATACAGTTGCTCCAAATACTTGCCAAAGCTCATTTGCACGACGTAACTGCATATCCTGTTCTTTTACTTCCAAATATTCTTTTGAGGGCTGTATTTGGAGACACCATCTTTATTTATCTTTTAATCGGGCTGTGAAAATTTAAAAGTACTAGTGTAAATGTACAGTGGCACTGTAGTTATGAAAGATGAGTGATTAGTACTTAACATGCTAAGTGACAATCGGTCCCTTAAACCCAGTGGTTTCCATTTGTACCGCCAGGTTTAACAGTGAAGTCGTGCGTTTTGTCCACACGGGATATTTATAGTTCCGCACGGCTCTTACAATAAGGAGTTTTAGTTTCCAGTGATCCATCGATTGGCTTAGTAACGGAAGCAGACTGTGTTCTGTGTACGAACTGAATCTTTACATACGAGTAATATGCAGATTAATTTTAGTCTTCATATGGGCTTGGGCCGGGTAGCTCAGTCGGTATAGCGACTGACTACGGGCTGGAAGGTCCGGGATCGAATACCTGTGGGGACGAGATTTTCTGCCTATCCAGACCGGTCCTGGGGCCCACCCAGTCTCCTGTAAAATGAGTACCGGGTCTTTCCCGGGGGTAAAATGCGGCCTGGGCGTGCTGCTGACCACTCACCCCCTTCTAGTGTCGCGGTCATGGAAGAGTAGAGCTATACCTCTATCCACCCTCTGGGCCACACTTTACCTTTACCTTTACCTTCATATGGGCAGTAGAGCTGTAAAATTTGTATTCCTGAGAAATACTACTACATTAGTGACAAAATGGATGAGGGGGCTTTCTTAAATCTGCATGTAAAATTCGCCTTCGAATAGACATCGAAGGACCAGACGGGGAGTAGAGGTGTAGGTCTACTCTTTCTTTAACCTCGGCACTAGATGAGGATGGGTGGTCATCGTCTCACCCCGGAAGCTTCAGCTCCAGTAAAGAGACCCGGTACAAATTTTGCAGGAAGCTAGGTGGGCCTCTAGGACCGGTCTCGACGGGCGGAAAAATCTCGCCCCAGAGGGATTCAGTCCCCGGACCGTTCATCCTGTAGCGAGTCGTTATACCGACTACGCTGTTCCGGCCCACAAGTATGTATGTAGGAGATGAAAAATTCATATAAAATATTAGTCAGTGCAATTTCAGGGAAAAAGAGAGCACGTGGTACCGTTAGGCATTGGTCATGGGTTCAAGAGTATTAGAGTGTAGTGTGAGGATGCAGACTGCATTATTGTAGCTTAGAGTGGGGTCGAGGTTGGGCTGTTTTGGTGATATTGAAGAAACTTTGGGTGGAACAAGCTGGGAATTTATTAATTTGCTGAAAGACTTAACTTATCAAGAAGGGTTTTGGGCCGTGGATTTAGTTCAATGAAATTCCTACAGACACATTCAGTTCTGGTGGTTATTGACTTCCGGTTTTTGTAGCTTGGGGCGTCTTGCAGGAAAAACGATTTTGCAACAAATTAAATTCAATATATGACGGTGAGGGCGTCTGGGGAAGAGTAAAGGTACATTCTGAGTTTTTGTGGGAAAACTTTAGAGTAAGAGAAAACTTGAACAATCTAGGCAGATTTGGAGGATAATATTGAAAAGGATTTTTAAGAAATGGCGTGGGAACATGGAATGGATTGACCTGGCTCAGATTAGAGATAGTTGTCGGGCTCTTGGGAATGTAGTAATGAACTTCTGGGTTCCAGAAAATTAACGGAGAATCTGTTCTGTGCGCAAGAAGGACTCTAATCCGTGGAGTGGTAGTAGTAGTAGTAGTAGTATTTGTTGTTGTTGTTATTGTTGTGGTAGTATATGAGTATTTTTATGTACAGTTAATTGGGATTTGTAGTGTCTGCTGTTTGGGAGCTGTCACTAATATCGTACTGTATTTCAGTATTCTATATGACCTCATTTCACAGCCCTTCTTATGTTTCAATATTTTTAATAATGGAGACACGCTTCCGTGCTACAGATATATACAAATTGCAAGCGTGACGTACAAGAAGCTTGTTAGACTACAAAGCGTTGATAAATGTGTGAAGGAGGTCATTTTTTGGCTCTGAAAGTAGATGGGCTGTGGAAGTTTCAAAGCAAACGTTTGTAGAAATTTATTTAGTGCAGTTGGTTTGGTAATGTTCGAACTTAAAATTGTTACCAGGTTTCATCTTGGCATTCTTTCCAACACTTCGGAATAAGTCCTGAGTCACTTGTCGGCAGTATTGAACTAGACAAAGTAATTAATACGCACCCTAGAGAGGAAGTGTGCTTATTGGTAATTATCAAACTGATTTATGTTTTGACAATGAAGTTTCTGCTCTCAGTTGATTGTGTACGTCAGCAAAAACAACAATCCACAATGCCAGGTCAATTACCTGTCACGCCTGTGCCTCGTTTGTGGAGGTAGCGTGATACTACGAAACGTCGGTACACTCCTACCAGGCTACACGACGGCACATCTAAAAGTATAGCAATTTTCGTAGAAATTGCCATTGGAATATCAAATCGCGCTCGTATTAGAAACTTTTCATTCTGTGCGTGTGAATACCATTATAGTTTCACTCCGATGCATCTGTCTTAGACTTCACGTAGTATGTAGCCTATAAACAGGAAGTGACAGTGCACGGTTGATAAAAGCTTTTAACTTTATGCTTCAATTTCCTTACCTGATCCATCTTCGTGATTAAAAAAGTTTTCTTTCAGCTTCATGGTTTCGTCCCGTCGTCGACGATGATATGGAAGTGCTCAGAGACAAATCAGCTGTCGTATGTAGATGAGTTGCTTTCCTGCCGATAGCACGGGTGTTCAACACGCGGTTACTTATAAGTAACTTTTTGGAAAGTATTACTTCTGGAGAAGCTGATAGTTGATGAACTATTAAAAAAATCCACTGCATTTTCTGGAGACTAAAAGTTCATTGCTATGTTTGCAGCAGTCTGCCACTGGTATGTATCATGAGCCAGATGAATACCGTCCACAATCTCAGGTCCCATTACTTCAACATAGTTTTAATATTATCTTTCTATATGTGCTTGTTTTTAGAGCACTCTCTTCGTCTCAGGTCTTCCAACCAAAATTATGACGCATTACCCACGTACTTGTCGCCCATTGATATTGTAGCAATAATGTGTGGTTATAAGTGACTCTCATGAGTCTTCTTTGATATGTAATTTTCACCGGCCTCGCGCTATATTACTTGTATTTGGGTCCAATTCATTTACATTTCTTGCAGTAGCGTAGTTAGGATTATTGGCGCCAAGGGCGAGTAATCACAATGGACAATAGTATTATAAATTATTAACTCAAAATATTACAGTTACTTACCGAATTTATGTTTATTTGGATCAATAACTTGATATTAATTGAGCTCAGAAAATAATTTTTTTTTCGTTTGCTATATTCGTTTCTCTGTTCCTTGGACGACTCTGCCGCCGGGGGCGTTCGCACCACTCGTCACCTCCCCCCCCACCACCAGTTGTGCCCCTGATCTCACGTGTATGTGAATGTCAGTTCTAGTATAGGAGGTTTGATGGTACATATGATGTAGATGGGAATGCCAGTTCTATTATGGTAGGTTTGATAGTACATCTGATGTAGATCGGAATACCAGTTCTATTATATGAGGTTTGATAGTAGATCTGATGTAAATGGGAATGCCAGTTCTATTATAGGAGGTTTAATAGTACATCTGATGTAGGTGGGAATGCCAGTTCTATTATAGGAGGTTTGATAGTACATCTGATGTAGGTGAGAATGCCAGTTCTAGTATAGGAGATTTGATAGTACATCTGATGTAGGTGGG
>Ga0131853_10016335_pt1 | contig 13545 bp, 12 predicted proteins | sample TergutLab28metaG_FD_92764 | JGI IMG/M metagenome (GOLD analysis project Ga0131853, IMG submission 92764) | Labiotermes labralis P1 segment gut microbial communities from Petit-Saut dam, French Guiana - Lab288 P1 (version 2) (version 2) | ecosystem: Host-associated > Arthropoda: Insects >... | reverse complement strand
TAAATAAATGATGCAGTCGCTCGATGCCCCTGCTTCTTCACTTTCGCTGTCCCAAACCATTTCAGATATCCGGTTTGGGGACAGGAACCCGGTTCTCTTACGCACAGACATTGCAGAGTGCTGGCTCAGAAATTAATATTCAGTCCGGCTTATTATTATGAAGTTGGAACAAGTGGTAACGTATTGAAATGCCATATTATTTCAGCTGGTTTATCGCTCTAATATTTACAGATCAGTATGTTTATTTCTATATATCAAACTGCAGTTGGAATTGTAAGCCAGCGCAGTTTGCAAATGAAGCTTTTCAAATGTAGTAAGTTTGGGGAAAATCATGATCTCATTGAACTGCCACTAATTATGTATATTTATTTGTACGGGCGAATTTAAGCATCCTGTTTATCTTCGATTTCAAACCATCATTCTTGAATAGGGCAGAAACTGAACTGAAATGTAACACAGGCATTACATAAAGTTTAGCATTGGCAGTTTATCATAGACATACAGTTGGTACTTAGTCCCTTTTAGCAGTAATATATCGTGCGAACGTCGAACTAAAGTGTGTCTGTGTTTTGAGTACAGTATCGCGGACAGTAAATTATGTTGCCAAGTGACGTAGAGCGGGATACACAGAAAGAAAATTCTTATACGAAGCACACCTTCAGGAAGAGACTTCCTGTAACAGCAACTCTTGGCAGAATGAACGAAGCTTCACAGTGACATATATGTGTGTGTGGTCTCCTCAAGTGCTGGGCGAACGAAATAAGATCCAGGGCAAAACATATCTCCATAAGGAAGTGAGTCAGTGGGTTAGCATAAAAACAAACAGAGGAGGTTTCCAAAGATTACAGGGTGGCTATAAACTGCTATTCATGATGTGCATATGTACAAAATTGGGTAAAGTGGCCAGAGCGCGAATCTGACCACAAAACATTTTATATTGTAGAGATAATGAGTGGGAGTATAATTCTAAGCCTGTACATGACCGTGAGGAGCATTTAAATGGCCGCAGCGCACCCATTTGGTGCGTTCGTAGGATGCTGATTTAAAAGGATCAGGTGCATTCACCGGATAAAGGTTAAAGCACTGATGCCTAACATAGCAAAGGTAAAGTGATCCCGTTACAGGCCCAGTGTGGCCCAGAGGGTGGGTAGAGGTATAGCAGTACTCTTTCATGGCCGCGGCACTAGAAAGGGGTGAGTGGTCAGCAGCACACCCCACCTGCACTTTACCCCTGGGAAAGACCCAGTACCCATTTTACACGAGTCTGGGTGGGCCCCAGGGTTGGTCTGGACGGGCGGAAAATCTCGTCCCCACCAGGATTCGATCCCGGACCGTCCAGCCCATAGTCAGTCGCTATACCAACTGAGCCACCCAGCCCATGCCTAACATAGCACATATATGATTGTGCAAAGTTCTTCAGTGTTTCCGTAGGTAGTACTGAATTGTGAGTCGTGCTAGTGTCCCCCAGGCTAGCACTAGCTAATGCAGAAGCCCAAGTGTTAACACCATCATATTAGGACACAGCAATGAAATATTTAATTGGATTTGTATGAGATTTATACAGTGAACCATTTGTGAGAAAAAACAGTGAGTAAATAGATGGTTCGTCATATTGCTTTAGTAAGGACAGAATTAAATTTACCTAACAATGTTGAATGTTACTGACACCAAATCTATTCAAAATGTGTCGAATAATTTGGAGATGAAATGTGGACTAGTAGACAAGACATCTGCTGTTTGCATTCCTTTCATGCTTGTTGTGTTTGTGTCTTCTGGATTAAAGACATATACATTTTGTAGAGCTTCATTAAATAGCCTGTAAAACAATTTGTATAAACATTATTTGAGAATAATACGTCTGCACCCAAGAGATGGAGCTTAAAATTCTGCAGAGGGAACATGTAATTTAGTGGTTAGAATAAAATCTAACGTGAAATGCTAGATTGTTATTGCAGATTGTGAACAACAAAGTCATTCAATATAATAATCTTGGGCCATCAGCCAGGTGAGGTGATTTGGTGAGAAAACCACCTGATGCAGCTTCTAGCCCAAGAATATTTTATAGAATTTAGTCACCATTAAAGCTTTCAATTTAATGAAGGCATTATATAGCCATTACTCAGAAAACTACAGCCAGACAGTTGTACCACTAAGTATTGTAAAAAGGAAATATAAATAAAGGCATATTTCGAGTGTGAGAACAACAGTAAATAGCTGACACCATAGTGGGTTGGGTGATTGAGATATTTCTCATTTTTAGGTGCATTTGCAAAATTGTGAGAAGTGACACTTTGCTTCGTCATGTGTGTCTGTGTCCACTTGCGGGAACTGCTCATCTCTCACTGGACAGATTTTCATGACATTTGATATTTGAGTATTTTTCAAACTTATGTCAAGAAAATTCAACTTTCATTAAAATTTGAAAAGAATAAAGGGTACTTTGCATGAAGACCTGTGCACATGTATGATAGAATGTCACTGAATTATTCTTAGAATGAGAAATGTTTCAGACAGAAGTTGTGGAGGAAAGAAAACACACATTTTATGTTCAACAACTTTTTTCCAAAAACCATACCATTTATGAGATTACATGGAGAGATATATTGTAGGGCTGGACAAGCTGTCGATGACCATATAGGATAATGTGGTGCATGCGCTTTGCATGCTGGATAACTGAAGCTCCAAACACACACCCAGAATATTTAATACTTACTGAATATCTATGCCAGTGATGATTATGTAAATGTGCCTTAGTGTTACGTTACACATATTTTGCTTGTCTTGTTTTGGTTGGTTTGTCAAGAGGTACTGTACAGTTGTGGAAATTGATTGGTTTGTCAAGATATTTCCATCTTTCATGAGTATTAATGTGTCACAAAATGATCAACTTTTATAGAGCTCTTTTTATTAAATATGAAAGTGCAGTGCCCTCTTCACAGCAACCCACAAGTGAACCCTGTCTTCAACAATTTGTACCCAGTTCACTCTGTCACATCCTGTTCCACTGAGGTTTATTTTAACATTTGTCCTCCCAGTCTGTAGGGTAGTCTGTTCCCCTTGAGGTCTTCTAATTAGTTGTGAATTTCTCATTTCCCCATGCATGCTAGCTCCTTTGATATAGTAATTACGTTATGGGATTGGTATTGAGGAACTGAGTTTGACTCCCAGCCTTGTTTTTAGTACACACCAACGGTTCTGACTTACATGTGTAGTTAGGGATTGTTCTTGAATTTTGGTACATTGCCAACTTGAGTTACAGAAAAAGAGATGGTCATGGGTTGCTAGATTTGGAGTGTTTGGAGGGTGCAAGAAGATAGTCATGCCATAATTGGCCAGAAATTCCTACAGGCAAAAAGCAGAGTAAGCAGAACATTTGTTTTGCAGAAAACAATTTCAGTTGCACCACTTCTCAGGTCATTTTTATTGCACATCTTCCCATAGTTGTCATTCAATATCTGCATAGAAATGTTTGCTCACATTTTGTCACTGTGGAATGAATTTGTGATGGACAGTTTCAAGCATGTTGAGTAAAGTAGCCAGCATGTGTGTCGCACTTCTTAGGGCACATATATGTGGACTCTTCCACTGAGAAGGTTTGCTGTGTTTCTTTACCATGTTGAAGATTACTGTCACAGTTTTATCTAACATTAATCAGAACTTGATGCATATATGTTATTCTTTAAAGTCTACCATTTTCTGAAGGAGTGGACACCACAGAGCGCTGTCACACTTTACAAGGTGTTACATCACAATGACATATGTTAGAAATTTTAAATCAGCATCAGATGAAGATTGAAGTTTTCTGGGACATTATTCCATGTTAAATGGTAAATATTTATGTCATCTCAGATTTCACAACAGCAAATGAATGTGCAGATTTTACTTTACCTTCACATAGCAGATGAGTTCTGTACTAACTGCAGCCAGTCCGAAAACTTTGTGATTGGACCTCATATTATAAATACATTAAAATATAATTTTTCATAAGAGAACAAATATTGTTTGTGATTGTCAGAATAAATACTCAAATTCATTGCATTATATACATCAAGTTATTATTTGTAATTCATTCCATCGAAAATTAATGTCGGGTGTGTGCTGCATACATTATCTGTAACAATAATGATGGTATGGTGATTTCCATTGCTTAGGTAGAATTGCAAGTCAAAAATGTTGGTACTCTTTTGGATTTGAGAGAGGAAACTGAAATAGCTGAGTTGTCTGTTTTTGTGCTTTTGTCTGCTGTCATATAATTTGCTGAAGTAGTAAATGTAGTTGTTGCATTTTGAGTATTTTAGTGTGAAGATTTCAGTGTTGAACCTAACGAAGATGGCTGGAGATGCATTTCTTGAAATACGTATAGCCTGTATATATTTAACAAAAGTCTCTTTTGCAGTTCGTTGTAAGACTGGACATGTTGTGATGGTGCTATTTTTAACATGGACTCTAGGTCACATTGTAATATACCTAGGCATATTTTGATGTGACCAGGTTCAGGATTTGTACATAATGCCTACATCAAAGTTACCCTGTTTTTCTCTAAATGGTTTCTGCTAAATTTTTTCTTCCATTTTTGACCATCACATTTTATTAAACGTGAACCAGGATAGCGTAGTCATTGTAGCATCAAGCTACAGATTGGACAGCGTGGGTTTTTGAATCCCTGCTTGGGCAAGAGATTTTCTCTTTTCTTAAACCATCCAGACTGGTTCTGGGGCCCATACAGTGTACTATTCAGTGAGTAGCAGTGTTCTTTCATAGGGGTACAGTGGCAGGGGCATAACGTTGACCACTTACCTGTTCTAGTGGCCAATTTAAAAATGAATAGAGCTATACCTTTCCTCCCTTTGTGCCTTTATTGTGTGGACATTTATAACTTTACAGTCTCATTAAACAATTCAGCTTTGAGGCCAACAGTGAATAGTTGAGATCTCCCGTGCCTTTTCAGATGCTTGCACAGGGAATTAATTCTTTTTGATATGGATGTTGCAGAATTGTTCAAGGCTTTCATATATTGCATTGTTTTTTCTCCCAAATTACTAGACAGAATTTGTGTGTTTAAGCAACAATGCATATATACAGTTTTAATTATATTTCTTGTGAGTTTTGATGTTGTGAAAAATTGGTAGGATTTAGTGCCCCTGTCTTGATGTTGGGAATGACAAGAACAGGTGACAGGTGCATAGTATAGGTAGTGGTGGACAGCAGTTGAGCTGCAGTGTTAATGGAAGAGCCTGTTCTGTGCTGCATTTCTTTGCTGTCCAAAGCTGCAAGTGACTACACCATTCTCTTATGCATGCCAACTCCTGACCACTGGTTCTTTGTAGTTCATCTCATCTATTCTTGTCTCGTACACTGATAGTAGAGACAGTATTTTTTTCTTCATAACATTGGAAAGTTCCTCTCTCTTACGTGATGCCAGAAACCACAATAAATATCTGAGACATTACACAGAATTTGTTAATATGTCAAAAAGGTTTGGTTTTACAGTAATGTCAAGTTTCGTATGTAGTTGTATCTAGTGCTGAGCCTGCACCGAGTTGTGGGGATTTAGATGGAGACTTTGAACCTGCAAAGAGAAAGAAAATGTTGCGAAGACATCGAGCTGCAGTGTCATGCACAAGGAAGAAAACATGGATAAATGGGTCATCAAACTGCAGCCAGTCCATTAAAAAAGGTGAGGTGTGTTTGTGTATTACCTTAACAAAATATGAGCACCATTATCCTAATGTAGACAGTACAACCAACACCCAAAACTGCAGTGTTGCACAAGGATCTTAGGTGCAACAAAAACTGCTTTGAAACAGCTGAATTGAATTCACGTCATCAAGTATTGCCCCCAACATTAATTCTGTATACATTTAGGCCCAGCCAGAAGGACATCAGATTCCCCAGCAGTCCATTTTGTTAAGGATTAATTTTTGAAAATTTTTTAATAACTCACATTCAAATATTGATATTTCAGCATGCATGACATTGACCACCCACCCCTATCTGGCACTGACGTTAAAGGAAGTTAGAGCTATACCTCTACTCCCCTCTCTTGGCCTTCATGGTCTCTTCTAGGGTGAACTTTACCTACTTTAGCCAGAAATTTCTAACCTTATGCATTTTATATATGAATAGTTAACACCTGGCATTTTTAACTGGACCTGAATATATAAATATCCGATGTATGTGTGTCTGCCGTTTTCTTGTTTTCTGTTGATCTCTTTTCCCAGCAAGGTGTGGACATATTTATGGCTGCTGCTGCGTACACTTATCCTCATTCTATGAATATTTCTTGTTAAATAACATTTCTTTAGAACATCTCACAGCAGTTTGCACTGCCAACTGTAACTATACTGCAGTAATGTGTAAGTCAAAATTGCTGACTTTGTAACACTGACAAGATGAAAGAAGACAAATGGCATGGAAGCAAAAATCACACTATGGCAAGCACCTGTGTGACTTACCAAACCCTCAAGTTGACAAAATTGCATCAGATGTAATGCTTAAACATGGAGAAGTGACATCCAGAAACTGAGGTCTTTACAATAACTGTATAAGATGAGATTATTAATACATTAAATTATAGGTAATATGTTCTTAATGGTGAGCTGGGATAGTGTGGTTATTATAGCGACTGGCTACAGTGTGAACTGTCCTGGGATCATATCCTGGTGGGAGCAAGATTTTTCCACACCCATCCAGACTGGCCCTGGAGCCAATTCAGCCTCTCATACAATGGGTACCAGGAGGGGGTGTGAAGTGGCTGTGGCGTTACATTGACCACGCACGCCCATCTAGCTCTGAGGTTGAAGGAAGAGTAGAGATATATGTCTACTCCCTCACTGAGCCTTCATGACCTGTTGGAGGGTGAACTTCATTTTACATTTTTAATCAATGACTAGTTGCAATGGACATACACAGCGATTGGCTGTGTAAGGTTACCATACATTTTGTATCCAGTTGTAAGATACTAGCATCAATAGAATGCAGAACTAGGCATGACGGAGTGTGTAAACAAATTCATAAGGAAATATTGTTGAAAAACAGTGTCATATTTATTTCATTACCATGTTATTACTACCAGAAAGTATCCAGTGGGAGGTACAAAATTTGCTGGAACAAAATACTGATAACTAATAAGGAAATACAGCTCAACAAACCTAATATTAAATTAGCTGAAAACTCCAGGGTATTACATAACTGATATAGTGTTCCCTTTTACTGGGAATATAGAATGGTTTATAATAATAAAATCCAGAAGTGTATCAGTTTGGCAAATAATCAAACAGCAGTGACATGGAATGGCTGACATTAGTACCAGTATTTTTGCCAGCAACTGGTGGTGCCAAAGACACTGCAGAAGAGTTTGAAAATGCTAATTCTGACAGTAGACATCTACAACAACATCCAAAGAGCAGCAGTGCTTGGAACATGATGACAATGATGATGATTGTGATAGTAGCAGTGACAGTTTGAGTACTTATTAGAACTTCAAGGTGCAGTCTTTGTCTTGAGACATTGATAATTTTTTAGCTGGTGACAAATTTAGGAGTTACCACTACTTGCTGCATAATAACCCAGAAGAGCCCAGTTCTCCAGTTTATTTATGTAACACATTCACTGCCAGAATTGACATGTGTCAATTGATTTTGGTGGAAATATTGCCCTTCTGCCCTAAAATGGTTTAACACATCTGTGCTTTTAACTTGAATGAAAGTGCGGTGTATTGCATCACCTAAGAATGAGGGTTGTTTGAGGGGTCATTTTGGTCAGTAGGCATTCTCCTGTATCCTACTATTTATGACTCACTTTTGTGTAGTCTACACTATCATAGCAAGGCAGCTCAGCTCATATGTGTGTGTGCATGTGTGTACACTCTTACATGTGGTATGTGCATTCCACTTTATTATAGTCACAGCAATGACAGAAGAAACTGCAGCTCTTTTTCACATGATATTTCTGATATCAGTTCTGCACCTAAATTAAGTCCCAGGTGTGCCTGGGGTTTCAGACGTACAGTGCAGGAAAAATAATGAGTGTGGGTTAATAGTCTGTGTAGAAGTGTTGAGTGTGTGAGGCTCTGTAGTTTTATATAATGGTGAGTGGGTACTTAGCTCCCCTGGTGGGATTTCTGCTACAAACTGTAAATTAAAGGCTTCCGTATTCATCAGGACAGTTACCTTGACACTGTCCCAACTTAGAGAATCTCACGTGGACAATAACATTGATGCGTAGAACTGTCCAAATTGTGATCTTAAGAAGGTATTTGGTTCAAGATTTACAAATCTTAAAACTGAGAGGTCTCTTTAAGATGGAAGCAAGACACGCTTGTACTTTTCTTTCAGAATAAGTGGCTGGCGAATGTGGTATGAACTATATGCACAGCAGAAATAGCACGTGTCTTGGGCAACAACAGTGAATTGTGATTCTAACACGTGCAAACATGACATGGGCTCTGCTGATCAGTACAGTTTCTTCTGTTGCCCTCTAATATGCGATGTGGGTATTAAGTTCCTGGAGTGATTATCACACTGCTTTGTCTTGCTACCCTAGTCTTGCTCTAGTGGAAGTCATACTTGTGCAGCGCTGCTTGCTGTATTATCAATTGTGTCAAATTTCTAGCAAAAATAAGAGTGCTTACATAAAAACAAATGATTGGAATCTATAGCACAATATTAACCTTAAATTTTGTGTGACATTAGGAAAGAATGTAAATGAAATGTGTGCATTGCTCTCTGAGCATATGGCGTAGAAGATGTGAAGAAATCACATGTTTTCAAGTTCCATTAACAGTTCCAAGTGGGTTGAGAGAGTGTGAAGAGTACTGAAAGAAATGACCTTCTGAAAAGTCACTGGTCTGATGAAAATTTGAAAATCTTTGAAATATCTTTAGTTGAAACAGACATAAAGTGTCAGAGATGTGATTCAGGAATTAAACTTAGACAAGGAAATGGTGGGACAAATGTTAAGACATTATTTGTCCATGAAAAAAAGTTCTGGTAAAAATGGTCCCAACAATTTTGACTGAGAAAAAATGTCAGCTTGCTGAAATGTGTCCTGATTTTATGAGGGAATTACTGAACAATGTTTTATAAAAAATTATCACTGGAAAGAAATGAGGTGCTTTCACTGTGGCGCTAAGCAAATTTCAAGGCCTGCTTTCCAAACACTTGCATCTCCAAGACATGAAAAAGCTCACATGACAAAATTGCAAATGATATCAGGGGTATTTTCCACTTTGAATTTATTCCACAAGGCCAAACATTTGACCAGACTGTGTAGCAGTATTTATATGGGTAAGTGAAGATGTGCACAGAACAAGGCCTCAAGTTTTGTCAGACAGTTGGTTCCTCCATATTGACAACACTTGAGCTCACTGAATGCTGTCTCTCAAGAAGTTTGTGGCAAAAAAATATCTATTATTGGGCTTGAACAGGACTCTTATTCACTAGGTTTGGCCTCCATTGACTTCTGGCCCTTTCCAGAATTAAAGTCAACCATGAAGGAAATATTAGGACATCAGTGACATTCAGAAAAGTGCAGTGGAAGTGTTGAAGGTTGTTCCAAAAGAGGAATTCTATAAATTTTTCCAACAGTGTCATCATTGCTGAGCAAAGTGTAGCTACCCAACGGGACGACTGTAAAGGTTACCCGTCCTTCTAAGTAGCTGTAAGTGTACAGGGATATTTGTAGTAAAATCATCCTGGGAACTTAATAACCATGACTCATATGAATGAAGAAGGTGAAATAACTGAAGGAAGTGTTCTTTCATCCCCTATTCCAAACTTGGCACAGTGCCAGAATAAAACATTCTCGGCTTTGTAACTGGCATCCAAGAGACACTAATTGATGTTGATAAGGATGCACATTTCTTTATCCTGTGATTAATCTTATATCTTGCAGCAGACTGACCCATGCCACCAAAATAGGTTGACCCTCAGAATGTCTGACTAGTCATAATGATGAAAGACCACATATTCAGATTCCTACCACAGTGCTGATCAGTATGTAGTAAGGTATTACAGCATCTGAGAAAGAGCTTCAGAGTGAAACAAAATGTATGTGTTGTCAGTGCAGTGTGCTTCTCCACTCCTATGGGTGACATAACTATGTCACACACTCAAGTTTGCTGAAAGTAACATCAAGTTTTCATATGTTTCTTTCCCAAATATAAATGCTCAGCCATGAATGTGTTAAAGTCCATTATAATATTAATTTCCCATCTATCCATAGATCTATCATCTTGGAGCTTTTTTTTGACACAGAGTTTATGCAGATTTCTCATCTTTACCTATTTGCTGCATGTTCTACGCATCTCATCAGTGATTTAACCACATTTTAAATGGTCCTACATGGAAGGCCAGTGTATTATCTCTAGACTTCAAAACTCCCTCCTTTGTTACCTGAATGTGAAGACACATTTGCTGCAGCATGAGTTATAGACAAGGCAGCATTGTTTTATTTATTGCAGCTTCTTCTTGCAGATGGAGATGTTAATTATGAAGGCAGCATATTTGATGACCTTGACAGTGCTGAAGGTGTTGGAGATGACACAAATTCATACCCTTTGCCATGCCAGGAAACTGCAATAATTAAACCAGGACCACTTAAACTGCAGGGAAAAGGTCGTCGCCTTTTCCATCACAACCAATTCGATGTGGATAAACATGGAGCCACTGAATACAAAGAGGCATGTAGCAACGTTATTGTTTAGACATTTACTCTTCTGGGATGTTATGCAGTGTATGTTGGTAGTTGTTTACCAACATTTCGGGACATTTCATTGGTCTCATCATCAAGGGATTGATAGGCTGTTGCAAAATGTTGGTAAATTACCACCAGCATATGAAATGTAACATCTCAGAAGACCAAAGGCCTGGACAATTGTGTAATTTGTTTTGTTATTTATTTAACAGTGTTTCATACTCTGGACTCTGAATTGTGATCTTGCAGACTGACCACATGAAAGAATGTTACAATAAAACTGTTGTTTGAAATAGCAAATCATAAATGCACATTCTAAACAGTGCAGTTGATCCCAAGAATGACTGAAGAATGCAGACTACACAATAACTGATAAACCAGCTGAGGCATCCCACTGAGTTGTGAGCTTTTCTCTTGTGATGATGGAATGAACTGTGTGTCAGATAATGGCAGTTGGTACTTGGCAGTAATCTGTCTCACCCATGACAGTTTTAGTTAGTCCCATAGATCTCCCCCCCCTGTATACTTTAGCTAGCTCATGGCTGTTATTTATTATGAATGTACACATTCTGTTGGTTTTTAATCTGGATTCACAAGTAAATGGTGGGACAGAGAGATCTTTCAGACGCCTATTCAAGGAATTAACCGCTTACATAAAAACATGGGCACTGATTGACAGTAATTTACCATATTATAAATAAGGTAAAGCCATACTGCATGTATGATTAATATCACTTGATAGTACATAGTTTGAGCTTCTAACAGGATCATTAAATGATCAGCTAAACAAGTAAGATTAATGTAAAGTGAGAAAGAAGAATGTGTGCAAAACAAACTGAAAACAACAGAGATAAGAAAAACTAAAAAAATGTACTCTTAAGTGATGTGTCACACTAAGATCTCTGAGTAATACATGTTCACTGTATCAGGAAGAAAGTAAGCAAAAGTAATTTATGTGTCTGCAGTTTTGATTAGTACAGTTTGATAATGGGACTGGAAATAAACAAATTCCCACAAGTACAGAAAATTTATTTTCGCTGTCCTCTCCACCATTATCATTGTCATCGTCATAGTCATCTTCGTGGAGTAGATATGTTTGTCTCTTCAGTCTCCTGCACAGATTTACTAGAACTGGTCTGTCCATGTTCTTGCAAGTCTTCCTCTAACTCATTTTTCCCTGGAAGCATAAATATGTGGAATTTCTTTTGAAATTGATATTTATTTTGATACTGTCCAACTCATCTTCGAATGCCTGGTTGTCCTTCATACCTTATATTTGACAAAGATTTGTTGTTGTAATCTATGCCGCTCCTTTTTAGAAGGACCATGGTTTTGTGTTCGAACAACAAGAACACCTTCTTCCTGTATCACCTTCTGTTCCGATAATGGGTAATTATGGTTTTGATGGGGTTGAGCGCCAGTAAGGTGGTCTCCCTACAAATGGACTTAAGCACAGGGTGGAGTGTTTACCGAGGGTGAAATTAGATGTGTTGGTAGGGTTTTGGGGCATGTTTCGTAGGGATGGGTTCCTGTCTTCAGGGTACATAACAGACTACCGTTCTCTCACTTCAGCACTGCATCAACTAAGTAAGCAATAAATAACCTCCTTCTTGGTTTATTAATAGGTATGGATGATATGTTTATGTCATTGGCATAATCCAGTTCACAAATTTTTATCTTAATCACAGCTCTTTGAATTAATGCACCTTGTTATTACTTTACTTGAACAAGTGTGTAAAGTTTTAATTTTAGCCATGTACCCATTCAACCCAAATTACACTTTATGTTAACATACATTATAGCTTTTGATATCTCATTCCAAACACTGCTTCACTTAGCACATTTTTCTAATCCAAAATTTTGTTGTAAACTGTCCAAAAAATTTATGGAGCACACAAACTTGTGTGCGCTCTACCCCAACTGCCAAAACGAGGTGTTTTATCTGTAACACTTCATAGCTCTTCACAACAAAGTTACAACTGCTCCAAACTTAAAAGTAACCTTATTGGTTGAAACATAAATTTGGAAAACTCCCATTGTCTGAATTTTTCTTGAAAACTAAATCTAGTTGGTTGCACTAATTTTCACACCTGTACTCTCAGAATTAAGCTGGGAGACCCTAAATCTTCAATGATCAAACATTTGTGACAGGTTGCTTCCATACCTCCCACTGGATGAATTATAACTGTAAGAGCTGTCAGGTATGGAATTCCACAAAGAAATGCCAAGTCTCAAATCCTGTACAGACTGGACAGTTGACAAATGAACAACATGTCCCTACTGCTTTTGAAGCAATATGCCACCTTTGTCCTTCCTAAACCAGATTCTTTCCCCTAATTTATAAAACCCAGATGTTTTAATTATCTTCCCTCAAGCAAAATGCCAACAAGATATAATTAAACCGTACAGAGGCCAGTTCAGGGCTTGAACCTGAACTACTGATTACAGTTTGCTGTGCATGGCATGCCAGTTGCTTTGATAATTAGTATTATTTTGGTTATTGAAAATTTATTTAATTTTTCTGTTATGTGTTGATCATAAATTCAGGCTGATATTTGCTGCAGATTGCAGAAATCTCATTTTTGCTGCCTATGGGTTTTTTTTTCTAGTCAGCATTCCAAGTCATAGACAATTAGAGAGACAGCTGTTATACTGTAGAATTTTAATCCTTTAGCAGTGATTTTCAGATATAGTTGGAAACTGCCTTCCAGCAAGCAGTGAATTTCAATTGAAATTACTCCACCTCCTCTCTCCCTCCCCCCCCCCCCCCCACTCCCCCAAATTTCCCCCCCCACTTTTTTTTTTTTATATTTTTTTAAAACACCCCCACAGTCGAATTTTTTAGATTTT
>Ga0131853_10016333_pt1 | contig 13547 bp, 3 predicted proteins | sample TergutLab28metaG_FD_92764 | JGI IMG/M metagenome (GOLD analysis project Ga0131853, IMG submission 92764) | Labiotermes labralis P1 segment gut microbial communities from Petit-Saut dam, French Guiana - Lab288 P1 (version 2) (version 2) | ecosystem: Host-associated > Arthropoda: Insects >... | reverse complement strand
AGCAATATGTCTTCAAATATTTCTATAAGGGGCAAGATAGTTTTCCATTCTGCACTATGTCTCAACATTTTTCTATAAGAAGCAAGATAGTTGTCCAGTCAGCACTATGTCTTCAAATATTTCTATAAGTGGCAAGATAGTTGTCCAGTCCGCACCATGTCTCCACATCTTTCTATAAAGGCAAGATAGTTGTCCAGTCATCACTATGTCTTCAAATATTTCTATAAGGGGCAAGATAGTTTTCCATTCTGCACCATGTCTCAACATCTTTCTATAAGAAGCAAGATAGTTGTCCAGTCAGCACTATGTCTTCAAATATTTCTATAAGTGGCAAGATAGTTGTCCAGTCCGCACCATGTCTCCACATATTTCTATAAGAAGCAAGATAGTTGTCCAGTCAGCACTATGTCTTCAAATATTTCTATAAGGAGCAAGATAGTTTTCCATTCTGCACTATGTCTCAACATCTTTCTATAAGAAGCAGGATAGTTGTCCAGTCAGTACTATGTCTTCAAATATTAATATAAGTGGCAAGATAGTTTTCCAGTCCGCACCATGTCTCCACATCTTTCTATAAAGGCAAGATAGTTGCCCAGTCATCACTATGTCTTCAAATATTTCTATAAGGGGCAAGATAGTTATCCAGTCCGCACTATGTCTTCAAATATTTCTATAAGGGGCAAGATAGTTGTCCAGTCCGCACTATGTCTCCACATCTTTCTAAAAGAGACAAGATAGTTGTCCACTCCGCACTATGTCTCCACATCTTTCTATAAGGGACAAGATAGTTGTCCAGTCCGCACTATGTCTCCACATCTTTCTATAAGAAGCAAGATAGTTGTCCAGTCCACACTATGTCTCCACATCTTTCTATAAGAGACAAGATAGTTGTCCAGTCCGCACTATGTCTTCACATCTTTCTAAAAGAGAAAAGATAGTTGTCCAGTCCGCACTATGTCTTCAAATATTTCTATAAGTGACAAGATAGTTGTCCAGTCGCCACTATGTCTTCAAATATTTCTATAAGTGGCAAGATAGTTGTCCAGTCCGCACTATGTCTTCAAATATTTCTATAAGTGGCAAGATAGTTGTCCAGTCCGCACTATGTCTCCGCAACTTAGTATAAGAGGCAAGATAATTGTCCAGTCAGCACTACGTCTTCAAATATTTCTATTAGTGTCAAGATAGTTGTCCAGTCCGCACTATGCCTTCAAATATTTCTATAAGTGGCAAGATAGTTGTCCAGTCAGCACTATGTCTTCAAATATTTCTATAAGTGGCAAGATAGTTGTCCAGTCCGCACTATGTCTCCACAATTTTCTATAAGAAGCAAGATAGTTGTCCAGTCAGCAATATGTCTTCAAATATTTCTATAAGGGGCAAGATAGTTTTCCATTCTGCACTATGTCTCAACATTTTTCTATAAGAAGCAAGATAGTTGTCCAGTCAGCACTATGTTTTCAAGTGTTTCTATAAGTGGCAAGATAGTTGTCCAGTCCGCACCATGTCTCCACATCTTTCTATAAAGGCAAGATAGTTGTCCAGTCATCACTATGTCTCCACATCTTTCTATAAGAAGCAAGATAGTTGTCCAGTCAGTACTATGTCTTCAAATATTTCTATAAGTGGCAAGATAGTTTTCCAGTCCGCACCATGTCTCCACATCTTTCTATAAAGGCAAGATAGTTGTCCAGTCATCACTATGTCTTCAAATATTTCTATAAGGGGCAAGATAGTTGTCCAGTCCGCACTATGTCTTCAAATATTTCTATAAGGGGCAAGAAAGTTGTCCAGTCCGCACTATGTCTCCACATCTTTCTAAAAGAGACAAGATAGTTGTCCAGTCCGCACTATGTCTCCACATCTTTCTATAAGAAGCAATATAGTTGTCCAGTCCGCACTATGTCTCCACATCTTTCTATAAGAAGCAAGATAGTTGTCCAGTCCGCACTATGTCTCCACATCTTTCTAAAAGAGACAAGATAGTTGTCCAGTCCGCACTATGTCTCCACATCTTTCTATAAGAGACAAGATAGTTGTCCAGTCCGCACTACGTCTTCACATCTTTCTAAAAGAGACAAAATAGTTGTCCATTCCGCACTATGTCTCCACATCCTTCTATAAGAGACAAGATAGTTGTCCAGTCCGCACTATGTCTTCACATCTTTCTAAAAGAGACAAAATAGTTGTCCATTCCGCACTATGTCTCCACATCTTTCTATAAGAGACAAGATAGTTTTCCATTCCGCACTATGTCTCCACATCTTTCTAAAAGAGACAATATAGTTGTCCAGTCCGCACTATGTCTACACATCTTTCTATAAGAGACAAGATAGCTGTCCATTCCGCACTTTGTCTCAACATCTTTCTAAAAGAGACAAGATATTTGTCCAGTCCGCACTATGTCTCCACATCTTTCTAAAAGAGACAAGATAGTTGTCCAGTCCACTTTATTTCCTCACGTCTCCCTTCGCACTTACCATTCAACAGCAAGTACCGCCTTTGTGTTCGCAACTTCGCAGTCATATTTTTGAAGTTATAAGAAAACAAAAATTTACGCAATATTCTAAGCCGTTCCTTTGCTTGAGTTTGAAGTACTTTTCTTGAAATAGCAATTTTTGTCTTTCAGTCACTTGCAGACTTATCCCACACAGTACTAAGTTGACCAGTTACCGCCATCTATGTCAGAGTTTAAAAATTCTTGGGTCTTTATTCACATTCTTCCTGTCTGCTCTGATTACCTATTGTTATGCTTAGGTAGTCCGTATAGGAGCAAGTTTATATTTAGATTGTGTCTAAGAGTTCCTTAAAATTCTAAAAAAACAGAACGTCATTCTTCACATGAATGAATCCTTGTAGAGTTGAACTGATGCTCGAATGATTGGGAATGTAGAGCAGCTAGAGCGTAAGGTGTACACAGACGGACTGACAAACACACGATATATAAGTCAGACGCACTTTTATTCCGAGCGCACTTCCCAATATCCGGGTAACCACGCGTCACTGGTTCAAAGTGGCGTTTATCTACTTCAGCCCAGCAATGTTTTCATCTCTATAAATCCCATACTTTTAGGTGGTGTGAGTTTGCAGCTGACGTCACAATTAATACAGCCTGGATACAGATTGGAGCCTTTTTTCTGGAGAAACCCCAACGAATTATTGTTTCTCTACACGAAATCACATTTAACGCCATCACTCCTCTTTTCACCGTCCCTGGGGGCCGTGATATGTCACTATGTGACGACGCTTCATAATTGCGTCTGAGACTAAAATTGCCTCGGCGTCGTGACACGAAACCAAAGCGCTGATGTGTAAGTTTTCGAATTTAGATAAAGAAGACAATGGTGAACACGTTACAGGGTGATCTAAGTATTAGGCTGCAGTCCGAACATTCGGGAAATTAGGCACTATTCTTGCTTAAGTTCAAGGATTTGATACCTGACATCATAGCTTAGTAATAATCCGTCTGGCTAACGAAATAACTCCACTGAATGTCGTTTTTTTGCAAAACTAATAGTTCCAAAACTAACTGATAAATTCCCCGCATTTTATGGAAATAGACGTTTCGTGACTATGTACATAACAGCCTGAAATTCTTTCGTTATAGTGATCCAGATAGGTCCATTTCACGACCTCTCATCACATATCTTTTTATGTCAATTTCAGTATTATGCTCCCATCTATGCCAGCGTGTTCCAAGTAGTGTCTTTCCTTCAAGTTTCTTCACCAAAATCCTGTGTGTATTTCTCTGCCCTCGAATGCTTGCCACATTCCCCAACTCTCTCATCCTAATAATTTCTGGCGAGCAGTGCTGCAACTGCTGAAACTGCTCATTGTGCATTGTCTCCATCCTTCTACAACTTCTCCCTCGTATGTCCAGATATCTTCCTCAACGCCTGGAACTTCCTCAGCCGATGTTATTTATTTAGAATGAGGGAAAAAGTTTAACACCTTATAAAACAGTGGGCAAAATTAAAGTTAAATGTATTTTAATATTTGTATTTTAGATAGCAAATGCGAATAATAAATATTCTGGGATGAATTTTAGTGGGAATTGCACGAATTTAATCTGCCCTGGCGTCTCGTATTGGCTCTTAACAAGACACACTTTCCCATTTCTGTAGCTGAACTGTCCGTCACGGGGGTCATTCCTGAGACCATTTGTTATTACTTAACTGCTTCAAACGGATATTGCATTAAGCGAGAATATTTTGCTCTAATGCTGTATAATATATGCAGTTTTTAAACTTACATTATCCATGCTCGCGTACACTCCATAAACACGAAGGGTTTTTAAGTGTAAAAAATTGTAACTTGTGTTTTGTTGTGTTGAATTCGGTCTGTCACATTAAGGGAAGAAATTAAACACAGGTTGGTTGAGACTAGAGTAACGGGGAAAAGATATGTGGGTTTAAGGGAGTGTAAGTGATAGGAGGCTCAAGGAATTGCACAATGAGAAGATTTATAATTTAATCTCTTCACCACATATGAGCGGTGAAATTAAGGAGTACTGAAATTGGCAGGCACAGAATGTTCCGACATGGGATGAAAAATGCATACATTTTTATCGAATATTCTGAAGGGAGGTAGTCACTCGTCGAATGATTCAGAGGCGGATTACTGTTAACGCTGTCGTCATTGGCCTTTGAACTGATAGAAGAGTTGGAACTTTTTGGCTAGTTCAGTGATTATCTGGTTCATGGATTTAATAATATTTAACTATCCATCATCCTTCATATTTTCGAAGATGTATCGGCTTAGTTAATATTTCAACTAAAAATGCACTTAATAAAATAAAATTCATAAAATTATAGAACTCCTATAATTTTCGACACCGGGATGAAATCCCCAGAGAGATTGGGAACAGAGGAATATGAGTCCAAAACATTGGTACAGGTTTAAATTTAATTATTGTCCAACAAGATGCGACTGTATTCAGTTTATTATATTTCTTTATGCAGCTCTACATGTTTCGGGTGTTGATACCCATCATCAGGACCTCGTAATGTACAACTGTAGTTACAGCTTCTGGTATTGTTTAACCGGGTCTACTACCATCCATTCTCGTTGCTGAGTTGGAACAAATTTCCAACTCAGCAACGGATCCATGAATATAAAATTAGTACAGGTATTTAGGCTACCCTTACTGGAATGGTTAGTGTTAAAATTTCAAAATATACATTAACCCGATAATCATAAAAATTACAATAATCTAAATTAAAATAGTGTGATAATGGGCAGTTGCAAGTACACGTTCGTAGCTGTTCGTGATCTGCACGGAGTATGCGTACTTATGAGCGAGGTGTTTGTGTGCAGCCCCGTGCAGAACTTAACTGTGGAGTTAAACTTGGGGCTGCTGTCATATAATTTGAATATCACAATTCTGTAATTTTTATACTTATCAACTTTTCGTATATTTTAGAATTTTACTTAGCAAACATTTCAATACAGGCCATGTAATACTCAAAGTGCTGGGTTTATATTTCTTTGTTCTAAACCCCCGTAAGGATGGAATCCCGGTGTCGAAACATGTAGTAGTTTAGTGCTCCTTATGAATGGCATATTATTAAGTGCATTTGCTGGCTGGTGTTTTAAACTTTTGGCGCCGGAATTATTTTTTTAATTTTAGCACACCCTGTATATAAAATGTGCATAATACAGGAACCAAATACGTTAGAATTATGAAACAAACTGCATTTTGAAGAAAAAAACGGAGAGTATATACCATGTTTAAAATATTCAGTGCCTATATTTGTTGAATAAATATATAAAATGCAACTTTAGAGGTTAGCGGTGCGGTACGACCACTATAGTTGATATTAGTCATCAAAAGGTTAATTGAAAGAAGATGCATGGTATGGATAACGTATATTATTTTCCTGTTATTTACATTACAGCAATTTATGCGGTTGTCTTATTGGTATTTTGAGATTATGAATCTCCCAGTGCAGTGGAGTTAGACGGGCGGTCGTTAGAATGTTGCTGCCACTGTTGGCCGTAGCATAATCGAAAGAGTGGACGTACAGTGCCACTTCACTAGGCTCCAGTATTCGTGACACTAGACTCCGTAACTTCGGAAACTGAAGAATTGAATCTTCGTTCGTTCTTTAGTCAGTTCATGGCATTACAATTAGGAGAAAATATTTATAACATTTTTACCGAAATTTTGACGGATATTAGTTTATCCATATCCAATAGAAGCGTTTAAGGAAGGAAGGAAATAAAATGTTATTCCTCATTAATGGGAAGATTTTTTCGTAGGAGTTTGTGTTTGGACTTTACTAATTAAAAGCTGGTTCTTAGCAATAATTTCAAACATCGAGTGAATAGTACAGAAAAGAATCTTTAGATCTGTACAGTTGGAAATAAATGCAAATTATTTTCGCAATCCCTCCAACAGAGACGCCCCAAGGGCTTTAAATTGAGAATTTTTACAACTTCTGTGAGTACTGCAAGTGGGATATTGTAGTTACTTTAATGTATACTGAAAGTGTGACATACCATTTTACCCATTTAACTCTAAATGAAAGCAATTTCCTTTGTTGGATCCTGAATACTTTACACCTCCTTCAGAAAACCTTCTGTCTGAGCATTTCAGCTGTCTACTAAGGGGTCGCATCACGGAAAGAAGAAATATTGCTAACATACAGATGACTGACTTCATTCACGGACAGGAGAAACTACTCATAAAACGCCAAAATGTTAAAACAACGGCGGATATATTTTTTCGAGCTCCATTTACGCTGTGACCGAGGGTACTTCGGGCTTCACCAGGGGCCACCTCGAAACCCAAATGTGGGTAGAGTCCTGATGGTGATGTGTGTGCACACACTGTATTGAGTAGCAGCACACTGACTAGTATTTGGACCTTAACTCGGCGCATATATTTGGAACTGCTTTTTTTTACTTCGTACGTTTCCACCAAAATTTGTTAGTTTGATAAGGCAGTCTTATTTTCAGATGAACCTCAAATGCTAGGCAAATGGATCTATCCGAATTGCTTTGCGCCGGCATCCTTGTCACGACTCTGTGCACAGAATGCTCTGTACTTCAGAGTCGGCGAAAACTTCTGTTTCGGAGTTGCGGTTGAATTTGGTGGCTTAAGGGATTTGAGACTCTGTAGTTCAGGGCGTTTACGTTTCCGATACGGGCAGAAGGCGAATGTGAATACATAGCATTTGAGTTTTATACTGGGCTAATGAGTCTAAATACTTTTTATTTATTTATTTATTGGCAATCAGAAATAATACCATCTATAAGCTAATGTGATGATTATACAAAGTACGCTACGGTACCATGTATTGCAATGACGTGGTAGGACATTCATCCTGCGATGTCACCTCAGGTGCGTTGCAAGTCTAAAGGCCAGCATCGTTTTAGTCTCATACTCTTTACAGGTTGTAGTAGTAAATAAGGTTACCACTCAAAATGTCGAAATGGGTCTGAAAGGAACTTCCTGCGTTATTATGTTAAGCAAAATGTGATGCTGAGTCCATTCACCTCATGAATGATAATCTGATAGCGATACGAACATCAGCACACTTGCTCATCGCTGTTACAGGTTACCTGTAATGCACGGACTTTTATGCAGTTGGTTTGCTCTCACACCGATCTACGTCACTGCAGCACTCGACGACCAGTAGGCCATAACTGCCTCCAACTGCATTCCGAAAAAATTGACAATGAAAAAATGTTCTAAAAATACTGCTTCTTTTGGCGTGTTGGACGTACAGTTGTAAACACTGAGACACAGCTGTAGGTTGCGTTCCGTATATAGCAAGGCATGTCATCCGTTACAGCTTGGTGTTCAAAGAGATTTTCGAATACATGTGATCACTAATCATCAGGGTAATAATACATATTTTATTATGTGCATCTTGACATTATTTTGGCCTTAACCTCCAAAGAATTTGAAGTGTAATACAAATAAATGACGTCAACACAACTGGCAATTACTGTATACTTTATTTGACATCGGTTTTATAAATCAAAGGCCCATCTTCAACCCAGTAGTACAAGATGCATTTTATACTGTTTGCCTGAAGATGTTCTCCTCATGTCGAAACTTGCTGTCAAATTAAAGATTATGTTGACGGCGTTTGTCTCATATCTAACACAAGAGGCTGATAAACGTAAAATTTGAAGTGCTAACTATACTAAAAAACATTCACATATGTTAGTGGTTGGTCTGGAGCTTTCCATAGCCACTAGGTAGGTCCAGCTCTTCAGCATTGGCAGCGCTGTCGTACTTAGGAAAATATTTTAATTAAGTCTGAATTTGCATAGTTTACGTTCGGGGTTCGAACTGTGTTGTAGTAGAAGATGAAGTAGCGTGTGTGGATACAGTGTAAAAGGTAGAGTGCACTCTTGTACAGGCACTGAGGCTCTGTACAGGCCGTACAGTCCATAGGGGGTGTAGAGGTACTCTTTCTTGACCACGGCACTAGAAGGGGGTGAAGGATCAGCCCCACGCCCCGGCCGCTATTTACCCCCGGGAAAGACCCGGTACCCATTTTACAGGAGGCTAGGTGGGTCCCAGGGCCGGCCTGGACGGGCGGAAAATCTCGTCCCTACCGGGATTCGATCCCCGGACCGTCCACCCCGTAGCTCAGTCGCTATACCGACTGAGCTACCCGGCCCACTGGATACAGTGTAGTAGGTAGTAATTAATATTTACTCGTATTGAAATAAAAACAACTTTAAGTTAATTATATACGAGTAAACGTGTTTCTAGATTAGTGCAAGTGATAAGTTTTAGCAGATGCTCAATAATTCAACATTTTTATTCAGTTGCCAAGGATGTTCTGCGTTGATGCTTGTACTGCGTGCAACCTACACAAAAATACTAATACAGGTGGGGAGAAATTACTTTCTTATTCACAAAACATCACAGTTGAACATATTTATATCTCAAACTTTCCATGTGGGATATGCAGAGTGAGTTACGCGGGAGAGTGCTTATTTACAGACGAAATACCCACTTGGCGTTTCTACAATTTTGATGGTATGGTGCACGAACTTTTCTTCTAGCCTGTCCCGTGACATGTGATATGACGCATTTTGTTTCCTCTACTCCAATAAAGTGAACATCCAATGTTTTCTTTATCCGTCTCTTTCGCTCTACGTATTATATCATTTCTCACCACCTAACCGCGACGCTCACAAACAATCGCTGAATCTAGCAAACACTTTATATATTCGACAGCCGTAGTTGACACTTTGATTCAAGGACCACTTCGGAGGCGGTGGCACAGGAAATATACGTACTTTAACTGGAAATCTAAATACATACGACCATCGTATAGACGTTCATTGAACTTACTTAGACATCCGTCTCTATGTGGATATATAAAAGCTCACTATTCTGTCCCTATCTAAGAAGTAATCTTTGTAGTTACGGGTAAGGACGCCAGGTGGCATAGATTGCTGCAGAAAAATATCCTTATGGAGGTCGAGAAGTCCTTACCTTCCAACCGCCTTTCATACTGGACTTCTGCGCGTTAAATATGTCTCTAGACAGTAACACTGCTTGTTATATGCAGCTCTTCTTGTAGTAAGACCAACCAGATGCACTAATTTCTCAAATTTATTTTTGGAATGAAACTCTACATGTTTCGGACAGTTCCTCTGTCCATCATCAGGAGTTTTTCACTGTACACACAGCAATGGTATATATCATACAGGGTTGCTGACAGCTTGCGAGCAGGATCACGACCGAACCGTGGTTCCGTCCTGATCCTGCTCGCAAGCTGTCAGCAAAACTCTATGACATATACCATTGCTGTGTGTACAGTGAAAAACTCCTGATGATGGACAGAGGAACTGTCGGAAACATGTAGATTTTCATTCCAAAAATAAATTTGAGAAATTAGTGCATCTAGTTGGGTTTTATTATAAGAATTTATCACGACGCACGGTCATCTGAACGTCAAACATGCAGCTCTGTTTGAAAGGTTTTCAGTGCTCTTGTAACACACTTATAAGTGCTATAATGTGTAAGAGTGGATTAGGGGAAGAACTAACAGTGCAGGACGAAGCTGTATATAAGTATTGTTAAGTTTTTCTCTTAACATTTCAACGTGTCTGTACTAGTATTTAAGATAAATGACCTTGAAAAAGTGTGTAACATAGTAACGTACCGTTCCTAGTTATTGCGCTTACTGTCCGGTTTAATTTTATGTCAATTAAACTTGGACTGTTAGAAACTTCTGGGCACGACGTCTGGCTAAGAACAACCACAATCACGAATTGCTACACCAAATTTCAGGTTAGAAAAGAAATTCCGACAGAAAGATTAAATTTATGAAACTTGTTTTCTGGAGTTTATACGGATATTAGAAGTTGGTATAATTAATTGAATTACAAAATGCAATTTTCTTCTTAAAAGTTAGGAGCAGTTCATGTTCATTTCAATGAAACTTTCTGAGTGGCACATGAACTTTCTTCATTCCCCTTTATATTCTTCAATGAGGGATATTTTGTCCGTCTAAAATATTATATCTCAAACTGTTAGAGAAGTTAAATGCAGCTGACAAAACATCTTGTTCAGTACGCTTTGAATCCACATTTGGATTATTTTATTACATTTTCCTCTATTTTTTTTTATTTTCTTATCTATCTCTCTTCCTTCTCTATTACTACGCACTGACTTTTTGACGACTGTCTTTTTGAAGTTTGTAAGAAAATCAAGTAGCCTAATTCATTACCAACTGCCGCCCCCGAAGCCGCGGCAATTGATATAATAATCATTATCTCCACAACCACCACCACCACTACCACCACCATCGCCACGACCGCCGCCGACGCCACCACCACCACCACCACCACCACTACCACCACCATCGCCACGACCGCCCCCGCCGCCACCACCACCACCACCACCACCACTCCCCAATAGGCCTTGAACAACAAATGGCTGCTGTGTAGTTAGGGCCTTCGATATTATTAGATGTTAAAAGCAACATAGATTATTCTTGGATTGCTTCATTCTTGAAGGTGGACCGATAGGTTGTCCAGAAACATCGATAACCAACTAGAATCCTACACCTCGTAACATCCAAGAAGAGCGAAGACCCTACGCTAATGGCCTTATTATTATGTTCTGGATGTAGAAGCGGTAAAAATTTTATTTTTTTTTGTGAAATCTGCGGCATTGACGTTTGTGAATGGTAAAATTACGGTCCACTGGGATGACACCGTGCATTTTTGGTAGATGTGACCAACCCGTCCAATTTACCTCATGACTTCATCTTAAATTAAAAGAGTGAGAGACCTAGAAGAATTGTTTTACATTGAAGATAGCGGCGTTAGCTTCCGTCGAAGCGTTGGTTACTGTATATCTAAATACATTGCGTCATATCTGACAACACCGTAATCGTAATATGGACGGCCCTGGTATCCCAGTATATCTTGCATCTTTTATTGTTTTAGTGATGTTATTCCTGTCATGTCGGAAGACTGAACCGAGAACCTTTAGTTTACGGAACTTAGGTAAAAAGAAAGTGTCCCCGTTACAGGCCCGGTGTGGCCCAGAGGGAGGGTAGAGGTGTAGCTCTACTCTTCCATGACCGCTGCACTAGAAGGGGATGAGTGGTCAGCAGCACGCCCCGGCCGCACTTTACCCCCAGGAAAGACCCAATACCCGTTTTACAGGGGGCTGGGTGGGCCCCAGGGCCGGTCTGGACGGGCGGAAAATCTCGTCCCCACCGGAATTCGATCCCGGATCGTCCAACCCGTAGTCAGTCGCTATACCGACTGAGCTACTCGGCCCACGGAATTTAGGAGTAAGGTTAATCAACCGGTACTGCCACTAAGCGCGTCTTACTAAATATAGACCTACGCCGCATATCTATCCAGGCAATATGTGAATTGACGAATAAATAATTCACACGCACTGTCGTTATGTTCTGTATGCAAATGAATCTGAAACCTTTTTTCCCCCCAATATTTTTCTGTCTCTTTCTGAAACTGTGTCGTTCCCGACATACTGTGTGTGTGTGTGTGTGTGTGTGTGTGTGTGTGTGTGTGTGTGCATTTTCCTACTTCATTCGGCTGAAATAAAAATCATGTCATTCAGCAAACATTTCCATTGCGAGTAGAAAGTTTTTTCATACGCTGTGACTCACGGTGACAATAGGTCTCGGCGCTAAACCACACAATACGGGTTTTCAGCTATTGACTAGCTACTGACTGGAGGATCCGGTGTTTTGTTCTATGCCATATCGGTGTCGACATTTTCTTTTCGCCATGGCGTCATTAGCTCTAGGGTCGACATACACCACACGTCACGTGGAATATTTTCATCTGCAAACGGAGGCCCGCAGGCTCAGACGGCATATCAATTTGACATGACCAAGGTGTGAAGTCTGTATGTGGCTTGGCTGCTATCCCAAAGGCTTGTATGTTTTGAAACATTGATGTCATTAACATTACCACTGCTGCTTGCTACTAAAACTAGTAAAGGCAAAGCAGTCCCTGTACAGGGTTGAGTGGCCCAGAGGGTTCCAGGAAGTTAAGATTACCAGATTACATGACAACGGCACAAGATGGTGGTAAGGTTGTCAGCCCTACGCACCGGCCGCCTTTACCCCTAGGAAATGCTCCTAGTACTCTTTTCTGTTAGAGGCTGACTACTACTAGTACTTGTAATGTTTCCCTGTATGAAATATGCCTGTTACGAAATAACCTGGATTTTGAGTGTTCTCAAGGGCGTAACTGGGGGGAGGGGGATTTGTGCGGCCGCCCTGGCGGCAGACTGTATATTTTAAATTACAAAAATTGGCGTTCTGCACCCAAAATTCTTCTAAATAATTGTAATTTTGTAAAATTCTTAATCTCTGTTAGGGTTGGCCACTGTGTTTATTGGCTCCGGGCCCTAACATGCTAGTTACACTACTGAGTCAGCTGCATCCCAGGTTCAATGATCACGAAAGAAGTTGGTGGGTATGTGTTTTGTCCATATTTTCTGGACTCTTGATAACCCAGCCAGGGAGAAAACCGAAGAAATGTGTTGTAAATTCTTTGCCAGATGCGAAGAAATCCTATGTTACGCGGAAAAAAAATAAAACCTGGATCGAAGGGGAACCTTTGGCTAAGATATGTAGAAACATGGTCAAGTGCTTCGAACTGTGTTAGTGAAATGTTAACAGTATTGATGCAGTTCTGTTACGTAAGTGTTGAAGTAAACATGCCTTAGAAGAGAAGGGCGCACACAGCTGTAACCCGTGCCCTTCGTCCCCGGTTAATCTCTTGTGCAGAAATGTGTCTGAAGAAAGGGCTCATAGCTTGACGACGGACGCCTTTATTAACACCTAAATACTGTTTCAATCCACCATATGCCGGGACCACTTCAGTAATATTAATAATAATAATAATTTTGTACACATCTGCACTACTCAATATGCAAAGCCTTAGGCAATGAAACGACAGACAAATGGTACACACACATGCCCAAGCCAGTGTGTGAAGAGGGAGATGTCACAGTGTTGTGGAATCAAGCAGTACATACAGACAGAGAAGTTACAGCAAATAGGCCAGATATAATAATT
>Ga0131853_10016332_pt1 | contig 13547 bp, 13 predicted proteins | sample TergutLab28metaG_FD_92764 | JGI IMG/M metagenome (GOLD analysis project Ga0131853, IMG submission 92764) | Labiotermes labralis P1 segment gut microbial communities from Petit-Saut dam, French Guiana - Lab288 P1 (version 2) (version 2) | ecosystem: Host-associated > Arthropoda: Insects >... | reverse complement strand
GAGGCTGAGTGGACCCCGTTCCAGACCCACTACTACTCAGAAAATCTGGTAGCGCCGGGGATCGAACCCGGGACCTCTGTATCTGTAGCCAGAAACTCTGACCACTAGACCCCAGAGGCGGTCAGAGTCTACACTCAGTCTGATATTATTTATGCATATAAGCAGACATTTTAAACCAGCTGCAAATGCAGAATATTGCCTCAGTGTCTCAGGGCTAGCTGATAACATTTCTGGGCCTGCAGCAAAAATATATTTTTACCATATACAAACAAGAAGGTTAGAATTTAAATAAAAGAATGTTTAACACAAAATCTCAAATACAATTAGCCTCTTCAAGATACCCCCCTCAAAGGGTGGGGACTCATGGAGCGACCCAGAATGCAATAGTCTTATACCAGACCTAAAAAATCTCTCATTCTTCATGACAGCTGAACTCCATGAGATTTTATAACAAAATTCTCCATGAACTTCTTATCTTCCATCCGAATTACGTGTCAGGCCCATAACACAGCCTTTGAGTTTGTTTTTGTGTATTTCAAATGCATTTCCCTCCCCCAGGATAAGAGTTCAATCTTCACACTCTTACAAAACAAATGATAAAATGATCTGAGACAGTCACGTTACTGACATATGTGATAAAATTCCATGCATACATCAACAAATGAAACACTAAAAACTATTCTCATACCCAAAACTCACATAAACAAGCTTCAGAGGCCCGCTGTGTCGTGGTACTTTAACACCCAACAGGTTCTTGACCTGTGATGTCAGCACATGCACTGCTGCTCCCGTCGTAAAGCCACTGACCAGCGTGTCTGATAGCAGCACACTTAGTACTCCCAGTCGGCACACTCCCAACAGAACCTGCATGCACAGCACACAAAATCAGCACAGTTAAATTTTAATGGGTCACAGGCCAAAATCCCAGATATTTAATTATAATGTGCAAAGTCATACATTAAAGAGTATACAAACTAATGTGCATTGGTTCAGGTGCTGTCCAGCCTGACAAAACAGTAATGCTTACCATAATATGGTTAACACTTTAATTTGCCAGAAAATTCCAATGTACTGTTTACTTTGATGAATGTCTGTCATCAGAAATTTCCAGTACGGTGTAGGGTTTAGCATTTTTTATCATAGATGTCAAAATCAAAACACTCAAGTAATGACAGACAACAGTAGCAGTGACATGTAAACATTTCAGTTAAAATAAAACTGACATTTAAATATGGCGACACAAATTTCCTACTAGGTAAAATGGCCAAGATACAGGTGTAAGCAGATGATGTTCTACTGCATATGAGTGTGTTAATTACCTACAACATACAGTGAACAATTTTATAAACATAAAACTAATTATCACCATTGCCAGCAGCAGCAGTGTTTGGTTGAAAGAAAAGGTGAAGTGGTCCCTGTGTAAACCATAAAATATTTAAAGGTGAGTGACTGGATTCACGTCCAAACTGCATTATGCCTAAGAAAAATCCCTCAGTACCCATGCAATAGTCGGCTGGGTGGGCCAAAGTGCTGGTCTCTGGACATTTTGGATGTGAACAAAATCTTCTGTGCTTGCTGCAAATCAAAGTCCAGATCATCTGACCCATAGCCGAATCACTAAACTGAGTACACTACCCACTGCATATTTTGGTTCAATGGAGACCTTTGGATTATCTACTGACCTGCCACAGACCAACAACAAAACACACTGCTGTCGCAACTTGGATTGGAGTATAGGCCTCTGAGTTATTACTGGCAATTATGTCCAATGGGTCAGTGCCGTTCAGATTGGTGACATTTGTAAGCTGCGGTACTGAAGCAGGTGGATCACTGCCAGCGTACATGTACACAGATTTGCCAGCCATCATACACACCACAGCAAATGTACCTATACAAATAGAAGTTATAACAACAGGAAGAAAAATGGAGAGGAAGAAATAATCAATGCCTTTTAACAGTAGGTCAAATGTTCTTCAATGAATTTTATGAATCGATCAACCATTTATCACAACACCACAGGCTGCAGTAAATACAAATTCCCCATCATCACAGTTAATTTAGCAAAGCACAGTATGATATTAAGGATGATAGGGGCATTTAATTAATCATTCTACTACTCTCATAAAATAATGATCAAAATAGTAGTGGTAGCAGTAGTGATGGTGGTGGTGGTAGTAGTAAACACCACCACCATTTAATTCCTATACAATAACCAATGTCCACCTCTGTCAGCACCTTCCTAATCATCATCATTATCTACATGGATTATCCTTACTACACTGTTCCAATTCTGCTTCAGATTACAATTTGTCCTTCCAGTTTTTGTACGATCTATCTCTTCTTCTGTCCCTTTCAGTCCACAGTACATGGTCAAATAGTTTTCAGTCTGCTTTCATCTGTTCTTCTTAGATAGCAGAAACACTTAATCTGATACTCTATTATTGTGTCTAAAATGATAAACATATACAGTTCTGGTCTGACTCTTTGGTTTACCACACAATCTGTTCTTCTGTAGCATGCAACAATGCTTAGGTACAGTACTGTCACTCTCTATTCTACTCTCCTGCTCTGCAATTAGCGTTCAGAACTGTAGTCCATTCAACAGCATGGGTACAGCCAATAATTTACGAAACTTTAATTTCAGAGTCACTTTATATCATTTTAAAACCATTACAATGATTACTGAAATTCCTACCAAGAAATGAATGACTTGTTCAGTTGGCGTGTCACTGAGGAATAGTTTTGGGTCTTATAGTGATTTGTCTTTGAAAGCCATAATATTTATTTTACACTTGATATCTCCTTGCTACACTCTCCCATGATCCTGAATAAGTCAAATAAGCCTTTAATATTGGATGTTACCTCAAAGTCTCCTTTTTTTTTAATTAAAAATTCTCATTCAGAGCTTCCAGAGTAACATAGTTTTCCTCAGTCACTCAAGTTGTCAAGTACCAACTCCTAACATTATTCTTTACAAGTTTAGTCTTGGTGTTGAATTCTGACACTACCAAAACACTGTGGGACACAGGAGATCAATGTCTTTAAAGCTTCAAAGTGTGAAAAAACTGGTTCCTATTTGAAATTTTCTGCAAGCTGCACAGATACACTGCAAGCACACTCTCTCTAGCTGTATGATGCCTGGAGGGCTGTGACAGAGTCTGGAATATTTCAGCTTATACCAACAACAAAAACATTCAATGAACTGTCAACATGTACCTGTCTAATGGCAAGGAATATTATTTTGTAATTATGCAACCTGACACATCAGCTCCATTCTTCTAGTGACCTCTGTACTTCCATCTGCACTGCTCTTTACAGTGAAAGAATAATTTTGAGTGATGGCATTACAAGCTACTTCTGTTGCACTTAACGACATGATAATGAAAAAGAACAATGGTTCACAGTTTCACATACGCTGTAAACTTCTGTGGGAGTCTGATATTTCCCACAGTCATAATAATTTGACATTATCAGGGACTAAAAACTGTGACACCAAAGTCAGAAAACATCAATTACAGTTCTAAACTGTACCCTGCATGAAATTATTATGACTCATAATTGTATAACTTTAACAAATGTTAAAAATGCTCTACCAACCCATTGAGACATGGCGTGATGTTCCCATAAGTACATACAGAAGGACAGGAAAGAATGCCATGTATATACCAACAACAGGAGGCACTCCTCCAAGCAGTGAATATGCCATTCCTAAGGGAAATAAAAAAAAAAAAATCATACTCCAACAAACATGAACAAATAATAAATTTTTAATGATGAAATACAAGCACATGACCTAAAATTACCTTACAAGTTACCATTTTACTGCCAATTCAACATGTATATAACAGTCATGCAACTCCTGATAACAGAATCCAAATGTTCAACAGTTCCATTGTCAAAGTATGATACAAATATCAGGCTTGACTGTATTCAGTCCAACTTCCCAGGCATTTACTTCTGCACCAACCTCATTAGTACTATCAGTAGCATTTCCATATTCTTTGTGATATTCATGATTTGCCTACGAAATGAACATCCTCAGCATAGACCAGATCTTGATGTGTTCATCAAAATACAATCCAAACTTTCATAAACAAATAAATAAAACAGAACTAACTACCAACCTAACTAGCTAACTAACTAACTAAACTGAACTAAATTAACTCACTCAGTCACAAACTCTGTGGAGTAGATACTCTCCTGACAAGCTAACAGTTGTTCAGTTAGTCAAAAAACCCCCCTGTTTTATGTAACTCAAGGATTACTTGAAAGTTCACATAAAGTGACAGTTGTTCCCAACCCTCAGCCAGATGAATGTAGTCCACAATCTCCTCGCCTACCCTAAAGAACATACTCAGCTGGTCCTGTCAGAAAGAGCAGGTCTCAATGAATGTTCTTCCCACCCTATATTCTCCCCCAGATCTATACTTGTCATGATAAAAACCATAACTTCCACAGGTGCATCCCAGTAAGGCAGAATTACTGGACAAACACTATAAACAAACAGGAACTATATTGAATGGTCCAGTGTGGGAAAGCTATTGAATGAAACAGCAACAAAAATTACTGTAGTTAGGAAATTGTCTGATCACAACTCAAACATATACGCAGGTTTAAATAACATACATATTGTACATTTCCTTACAGATCTTGCTCTATTTTTGACTAAATGCAAAATTGAATGTTATAAATTTGGTATTACCTTGCGGTACGTGCATGACAGCCACTGTAACACCTGCCACTATATCACTGGTAATGTTTCCCTTCCAGTCATATTCTGGCAACCAAACTAGCACGGGAAAGAGAGATAATACGGTCTTTTGTGGCTGACAGTGCCCTGATTTAACAATGCGGTTCCACAGAGCTGTGAACAAAGGCAACAAACTGGCTTACAAACTCTTAAAACAAATAGACACATGGGTTCAGGCCCTATGGAATGTAACAGTGTGCCACTGGGTGAGTGGTTACCGATCTTTTGAAAGGGCCACAAACCCGTGATATGTCTAGAACCCCTCATATGAAAACCCAAAAGACCTAAATCCACAGAAACACAGCTTTGAAAACCCCAAATCACAGACCAACATACACACAATATCTCTCTCTCTCTCTCTCAGTCTGAAAAGCGAAGACATTCAGTGGACTGTACATAACACACAACAAATAAAAAATTCACCCTTGTTTAAAATAACATGACAGGCCATGTAGGTATAATGTAATATTCAGGCCTTCACTTAACCACTTTTGCAGTAGAAAAGCAATAAGTATTATATATTCTGAGTGTGTGTTTGTAGCCTTATTTATCCAGCATGCATTGCACATGCAACATATTATATTGTCACCTGTGGCCTGACCGGCTCTATCATATTTTTTCAGATTATCTCATAAACGGTATGGTTGTTGGGAAAAATTCACTGAACAAAAAATGTGTTTTGATTTTCTGTACAATTTTATCTGAAACATTTCTCATTCTAAGAACTGAGTGAGATGTGATCAAAAATGTATTTTGGTCTTCATGTAAAGTACCGGTTATACTTGTCAGATTTTAATGAAAACTGAATTTTCTTGAAATATTTTCAAAAAATAACCGAATATTAAATTTTAAGAAAATCCATTCAGTGGAAACAGAGTTATTCCATGAGGACGGACAGACGGAAAGACCTGATGAAGTAAACAGTCGCTTCCCGCAATTTTGCGAACGTGCCTAAAAAGCTGGATAACTACAGTGTGAAGAGCGGTACTGTACTGCTTGCTTGTTCAGTGACCACCCTGTATAAATACATGAATGTTACCTCGGTGTGCTACACTTCAGACTGACTGTACCTTAACTTTACCATCCATCAAAGTAGCAGAGCCTCACTTTCTGAATTCAAACCTGAAGAATATATGAAGAAACGGATTTTGGGTGCCGAAGGTATGCAAGGAGGCAGGAGCAGAAATACTAAATACATCTTACACATTATCAAGGTAAGTCTCCTGGTTTTACATCGACAGCAGGGTTCTGCTAAATCCGGCATAAGAGGTTCCCTTGCGGCAAGAAACACGAAGATTAGCACGCATAATGCGCGAAATGGAAAACAAGACATTAAGCACCGCATAATTCTGGCACCAGACTGTTCATTTTTAGGCGCGTTCGCGAAATTGCGAAAAACGACGATTAGTTTCGTCATGTCTGTCTGTCCGTCGGTATGGAACAACTCGGCTCCTACTGGACGGATTTTCATGAAATTTTGTGTTTGAGTATTCTTAGAAAATCTGTCCGGAAAATTCACGTGTCATTAAAATCTGAAAAGAATAACGGGCACTTTACATTAAGCCCAATATATATTTTTTATACCTCGCTCACTTCTTAGAATAAGAAACGTTTCAGACAAAAGTTGTAGAGAAAATCAGAACACATATGATGTCCGGTAACTTTTTTTTTTTTTTCGAAAATCGTGTCGTTTATAACATGTGGAAAAATATTGTAGAACCGGACATGCCACAGCTGACAATATGGCGCAAGCGAACTGAGAACCGGACAGGCGGACAGGCCACAGCTGACAATATGGCGCAAGCGCACTGAGAACCGGACAGGCGGACAGGCCACAGCTGACAATATGGCGCAAGCGCACTGCATGCTGGATACCTATGGCTGCATGCACAAAATCACAACACGTGATGCTTCTCGCATTTCCACTACAATGGCTGCACAATAGCTCTTCAATGCTACGTTATACGTATGTTGCCTGCACTGTGAGGTTAAGGTTCTGTCAACAGTGACGAAAATTCCCCAGTTTTCTGGGATATTGCACCGCGCTGACTGGTAAAATGTTCCTGATGTTTCGAAGAACCATAGTGCCTCTATCTTCAGGTTTATCAGTCTTCTTGGACTGCTTGACCCTGAGTAAGACAGCATTAGGCTCCTGGCAAGAGTCGATAACCATTCACCAGTCATCAAAGCGTAACATTCCAGCAGGCCTACTCTTCAGCGTTCATTTGTTGTACTCATCGAGTAAATTTTATGTCAATACTTCACGAGCTGGTAGCCTTGAGTAACGACGCACTTTTTACACACCAACACTGTAACAATTCTGTCATAAGGCTACAGAATGAAGGAGGCTGTTGGTCAATATTATTGTTAAGAAGGTGAGAGCTGACTAATACAATGGACATGAGGGGCTAACAAACAAACAGATTTAAAGCAACAACATGCACATTTTTTACCTCGTTTCTCCGGTTTACTGTACTGGTAGAGTTTGTCGAACTCCGTCTGTTTGCATGGATGTCGTGTAAAGCAGTCCGAGCTCATGTGTTCATTAGATAAAAGGCCATATTCATCAGGCTTTCTGTAACAAACAAGAAATAAGCAGTCCGACCTCATGTGCTCATTAGACAAAAGGCCATATTCATCACGCTTCCTGTAACAAACAAGAAATATATCACTACTGAAGTCCGTGACTCGCATATTGTCATGTTAGGTAAGTAAAGCAGTCACCAGTACAGCACGTAAAGCCTACTTTGTTAATGCACAGACTCGCCACGGGCTGAAGGGTCCGGGGTTCGAAAACCGGTAAGTGCGACATCATCCAGACTCGTCCGGGCCGGCTTCGAGGCTTCCCTAACATCTTGTAAAATGAGTAGCGAATCTTCTCCCGGGGACTAAATAGGCCGGGGCGTGGCGTTGACTATGGTTAGATCTATACGTCAACTAACCCTGAGTGACTATTCACGGGACAACCTTTACCTTTACAGTCTTTATTAGGCTACTACCAGTGATAAAATTGTTTTAATTGCTTTTTCAAGAACTTATTACTTAAGAAGAGATCCTTTACTATACACTTATGATAATATAATATAACATAATAACATAACATAACATAAAATAACAAATATAATATAATATAATGTAATACAATATAATATAATATACCATGTTAACTCGAATTTAAGGTGCCCTGTGTTTTCAGACGAAGGCAACATTTAAAAAGGAATTTTCAGGGAAAACATTTTTGCCAACAAATACATTTCACTGCCCCATAAAATGTACTACTCCTTCAGCGACGCCACTTGTTATTCGAGGAGTATGATAGTTAAGGGACTTTCGAAGAGTGCTAAATTGTATCTCCAATTTAACAATTTAACAAGCACCCCAATTTTCAGTTCGCAAAAAAAAAATTGCGAAAAAGGCGAGTCTTAAATTGGAAGTTAAATAATATATAATGTATGAAATATATATATAGCATGTATCATATATGTGTCGTATATACGATATATAATATATGGCATTTATTAAGCAGTCCAAGAAGAAAGCTCGGAACACTTGACCCTTGAATATAGGACCGATAAGTGTTGCCGAAACGTCGTTAAACAACTACCAACCTAAGCGGCGCAACATTCTATTATAGCGAAGGTATCAGTGTTTCGTTTCGCAAGTGTTCTGTCAGAAACGTCGAGGGCTCGTGTCAATCGTAACGCCACGTGTCACAATTCAAATACAACATAATTTGTAGACTATCTGATTTCGGCTTATTGCATGGTATTTTTGTGAAGTTGAGATCCCAAATCATACACATGGATGATGTGACATAGTGCCATGCATTGTGCATTCATAATTGAAAAGTAAAGTGAACCTTGTACAGGCAATGAGGCTCTGTACAGGCCGTACGTGCCCATAAGACGAATAGAGCTTTCTTTATCACGTCACTAGAAGGGGTGAGGGGGTCAGCGTCACGGGCGGCCGCACTTTACCCCCAGGAAAGACCCGGTACCCACTGTACAGGAGGCTGGGTTGGCCCCAGGGCCGGTCTGGACAGGTACGGAAAATCTCGCCCCCCACCGCAATTCGATCCCCAGACCGTCCAGCCCGTAGCCAGTCGCTATACCGACTACGTTACCCGGCCCACGATTGTGCATTAATACTTGGCGATATAAACAACCACCGGAGACACAGGGACATACCCCTGAACAGGAAGATAAACTTCTTCAGTCGAGGTCTGTCTGCATTTCCAGTTGCAGCTGTAACGATATACATTTTGTACTGCGCCTACTGCCGGTCCCAGTAGCCGCGCGGTCTAAGGCGCGGGTCTGCGGCCGCTCGCTTGCTGGGATTGCGAGTTCGGATCCTGCCGGGGACATGGATGTCTGTCTCTTGTGAGTGTTGTGTGTTGTCAGGCAGCGGTCTCTGCGACGGGCAGATCACTGGTCCAGTGGAGTCCTGCCGAGTGTGGTGTGTCCAAAGCGTGTAATCGCGAAGACCCGTCACGGCAGGTCGAGGCGTCACAGGTAAAAATAAATAAATAAATTTAGCAGTTTTAACATTTGTATTTCAACTCTATTATTGCACATCTATGACATAACTAGCGATTATTGTATCTTTTGTGGAATACCAGCCTGAAGATAGCCAACAGTAGGCCGATGCATGTAGTGGGTTTACCACACGTTTGTATGTTTGTATATTACTCTAATTGTAGTCCAGTAATTGGAATATATATGGTACTAGTATTATGCAACTAGACGTCACATTCTGTTAACATGTTGCATTAATCCATGCAATTTGTAAAAGGAGTTGGGACTGACAGTTATTCTGTTGGAGAATTCATAATCGAATGGGCTCTCCCCCCAAGTAAGCGACGCATGTAGCACAAGTAATATCATGTGTCGAGTGTGTACGTGCACAGTCACACTGCTTTGTGAAAACTAACCGCGTACTTACTTACTTACTTGCTTACTTACTTACTTACTCCATGGAGCACAGTCCTTATTGAGAAGCTAACCGGTTTTCAGCCAGTCAAGAAATTCCCCACATATTATGGCACCGGAAGCTTCTTTACCGCACGCACAAGTGCCCGCCAACTGTCCCTATACTGATCCAGCTCAATCCAGTCCACACCCCCACATCCCACTTCCTGAAGATCCATCTTAATATTACCCTCCCACCTACGCCTGGGTCTCCCAAGTGGTCTCTTTCCGTCAGGTTTCCCCACCAAAACCCTGTATACGTCCAACCTCTCCCACATACGCGCTACATGCCCTGCCCATCTAATTCGTCTCGATTTTATCACCCGAACAATACTGGATGAGGAGTACAGATCATTAAGCTTCTCATTATGTAGTTATTTCACTCTCCTCTTACCTCGTTCCACTTAGGCCCAAATATTCTCCTCAACAACCTATTCTCAAACACCCCCAGCCTACGTTCCTCCCTCAGTGTGAGCGACCAAGTTTCACACCCACACACAACAACAGGCAAAATAATAGTTCTGTATATCATAATCTTTAAATTTCTGGATAGCAAACTGGAAGACAAAATATTCTGGAAAACTGACGGCCATATTTATAAAACACTGAGGGCTCTTAGCCACTTGCTTTGGTCCCTGATGTCGACACCAACCAGCAATTAACACAAATTTAAAGAAACTCCATGGCGCCGAAATGCGGGGCCTGTGACGCAAGCAGTGACAGCGGGCCGTAGGTTCGTCACCTACGAACTTAGTTAAGTGGTCAGTGAAGTAACCAAGCAGCAAGACAGCACATAATTGCGACAACGTTCGTTCGACTTGCAAGTTATATAAGGATTTAGCACCAATTCGTAAGTTATATACACTTGCCGTAAGCTAAGAACTTCGAAGCGGTTTCATGTGGCAACTGCCAATTAAATAAAGCGTGGCTATGAGATATTTCACTGCTCTTTCCTCCGTACATTGTGTTACTGCGGAGAAACACTACCATGTTCGCAGAGTATAACCAACAAGATGCAACGTTTCACAATTTCTTTATTTCTGTAAGACGCTCTACATGTTTCAGACGGGTTTTCCTTCCATCATCAGGAGCTCAAAACTGCACATACAGCGTCAGGTATTTGTCAGACCAATACTGCTACCTACTGCTAGCCTGACCAGGCTAACCAGGCAGTTATTGGGTAGAAATGACTTAAGTCAGTTCCAACCAACACGCAACACCAGACAGCCGCTACATCGGTGGACTATACCAGAAGCTGCAGTTAAATTGATATGCTCCTGATGGTGGGCGAAAACATCGCCCGAAACATGTAGAGCTAATTAGAAGTAGATAAATCAAAATAGTTGCATCTTGTTGGTCATCAATTGTAATTGACTAGCATGAGTTTAAATCCGAGCCTTTGCGGTGAGAGGCCAGCTAAGAGCCTCAGACACGGGACGATCCATATTCGGAAACAAGACTCGAATTGTGACAGAGCCGGAAGATCTAGGCAAATGACAGTCGTTTTTCTTAAGCTTAGCATCGAAAATGAGCAGTTTCATGACATGTACTCCTCATCAAATATGCGGAACAATTGCATGGCCCACAATATCACCTGACTTAAATCGCCTGGATTTTTACTGGTGGGGGGGCCATCTTTAAAAGCCGGTGTATGCTATCGAAACTGCAAGATCGGGCATGGGACGGCTGGTAGTTAGTTGGTAATACGGCTGGAATGTGCACAGTCCTTATTGAGTTGCACCAGCACGCTGTGTACAAGGACAACACTTCGCGTACTGTCTGTGATTTATTACTGTCGTCAAAAAAAAAAAAAAAAGAAGAAGAAAGAAAAACCTGTAACACTAGGATCAACGATTTGTAAACAAATTTTTCACTGTGACGGATTTACACTTCATTTTTTAACCTTCTTCCACCGAAACAAAGATATATTCCAAGGTCAATTCTTCAACGAAGCATGTGTGTGTGGTGTGTGTGTGTGAGTGTGAGTGTGTGTGTGTATGTGTGGTGTGTGGGTGTGTATGTGTGTGTGTGGTATGTGTATGGGTGGTGTGTGTGTGTGTGTGTGTGTGTGTGGGTGTGTGGTGTGTGTGTGTGTGTGGTGTGTGTGTGTGTATGTGTACGTGTGTGTGTATGTGTATGTGTGTGTGTGTGTGTATATGTATGTGTGCTTGCGTGTGTGTGTGTGTGTATGTGTGTGTGTGCGCGCACGCCCGCGAGCTTACTGGGTCCCTGGCTTGGGGTCGTGTATTTCAGGAACATTCGTTTTTACCCTCATGACGCAAGTGCTAAGAACCCACACGAGGGCTTCTGAAGCTCTTTGCCTAGATGTAAAGAACAGAGCCATCCGCGAGCTTCCATCAGCTCCGAACTACTCACGTGTCCCACAAACTTCACAACCGGTTCGGAATTCCGTATTTTTACATTACGTTGTGGTCGCCCGCAGTCGGGCATGTCAACATATGGTGTTCGGAGTACCAGCAAACCGACATGTCAACATAATTTTGGGAGTACTGGCATACCACCAAGTCAATATATGGTCCTAGGAGTACCAGCATATCGGCATGTTAATACACGGTGTTGGGAGTACAGCACATTGGCATGTTCAAATATGGTTTTGGGAGTACCAGCATACTTGCATGTAACACATGGTGCTGGGAGTACCAGCATATCGCATGTCAATATAAGGTGCTGGGAGTACCAGCATGATGGCATATTAATACAACATATGGTTATGGGAGTACCAGCATACCGGCATGTTAATACAACGTATGGTGATGGGAGTACCAGCATACCGGCATGTTAATATAATATATGGTGTGGAGTACCGGCATACCGGCATGTTAATATAATATAAGGTGTGGAGTACCGGCATACCCGTGGATGTTGATAAGCGAGACAAGGATATTTACTGGCCGGTCGTTAGAAAAGTAACATCATAAAAACTGCAAGGTCAGACCATTAGAACGACTGAGTGGAACAAGAAACGAATGCAGCATCTTTGTTGGTAATTCTTACTGCAACAGACTGCTTGACCCAGACGTACGTACATTGGAGGACGAGGGTGAACTGTACTGTAGGGAAACGGATTGCAAAGGAGTGAACTGTACTGAACTAGGACAGCAGGAGTCAGTGGTTAGTAAGGTGACTGCAATACACTTCCTGGTACACCTTAATCTGTCGTACTGCTGCCCCAACAATTTGCACAGTTAACTTCACTGGCTCATTAGTGAAATATGTACAGGCTACTAACTTCATTTTGTCAAACTGTCCAAAAAGTGAAAGAGACCACTTGGAAGACCGAGGTGTAGAAGATGCTACTGCGTATTTAATACCATATAGAGACACCCATCTGAACGGAATAATGACTGCCATGCCGAAGACCAGCCGGCTGCACCAAAACCAAGTTTACACAACTGGCCAAGACGTTCGCCCAAATTGTTGTTTTAAGCAGAAAAAGCACACAGGTGTTGAGATATGTATTACTTGCCACAGTGTAATATTCATTTGTTCTCAGACTACAGTGAGTTCTTATAACAAAACCAACTAGATGCACTAATTTCCCAAATTTATTTTTGGAATAAAACTCTACATGTTTCGGACAGTTCATCTGTCCATCATCAGGAGTTTTTCACTGTACACACAGCAATACATACAGGTTTGTTGACAGCTGGCTTGCAAGCTGTCAGCAAACCTGTATGACATATACTACTGCTGTGTGTACAGTGAAAAACTCCTGATGATGGACAGAGGAACTGTCCGAAACATGTAGAATTTTATTCCAAAAATAAATTTGAGAAATTAGTGCATCTAGTTGGTTTTATTATAAGAAT
>Ga0131853_10016330_pt1 | contig 13548 bp, 10 predicted proteins | sample TergutLab28metaG_FD_92764 | JGI IMG/M metagenome (GOLD analysis project Ga0131853, IMG submission 92764) | Labiotermes labralis P1 segment gut microbial communities from Petit-Saut dam, French Guiana - Lab288 P1 (version 2) (version 2) | ecosystem: Host-associated > Arthropoda: Insects >... | reverse complement strand
GAGTGGACCCCGTTCCAGACCCACTACTACTCAGAAAATCTGGTAGCGCCGGGGATCGAACCCGGGACCTCTGTATCTGTAGCCAGAAACTCTGACCACTAGACCACAGAGGCGGTCAGTCGATATGGCTAAGGAACGAAGTATCTTAGAATTAAGAGTGGCATCAGGATTTACAGAGACGCGAAAGAAATGATTATTGTGTATTTTGAGGAAATGTCCACTCATTCGCCTGAAAGAAACCGTGAGTTAGGTGAAACGCTGTTCCTCTCCACATTCGAACTCGTCCTGAAGACAAATCATTTGTATGAACCTTGGATAAAACCGACTGCTGATGTCATGATTACGATGTACCCCGTAACTGGCGCTGAAGTTGAACTGTGTCTCATTAACGGGGACTTGCGAGATGAGCGAGCGACGTGTGAGGTAGGTGGCCTACGCCACGCCTCACTTCGCTTTTGCCGAACCTCACGTTCCATTGTGGCATCTCCGGCCAGGTTTCAGGTTTTATCAATTCCTTAGCGTTCGCTCGCACTATAAGAATAAGAATTAAGTTGGTGGCCGGTAACAGGGATGTCGAAACTTGGTCCTGCCTAGTTGAATTCGATCCGTTATTGAATTATTCAGGATATCGGTGGGATTACATCTAGGATAATAATGACTGGAGCTATATCCCGAGTCCATAACCCTTAATGGGGTGCACAGGTACAGCCTTACCTTTACGTAACTGTAACTCCACCTGGTGACTGGCAGACTGAGGTTTCTTCGTGTTTTCTTCATCTTTTCGTTGCGAACAGGCACGCGCTAGCACCTCAGTAGTTCCAGAAAATTATGAATTAAGTCTTGTTTTCGAATGAAGCCTAAGTTTATTAAAATAAATCTACTTATTTACGTTGTATAAAGCTGCTTAAAATCTCATGGAATCGTGGCATCTTAGTAACGTGATTTATGTGAAGTGATTTTGTTTTAAGTGAAGTGAAGTGAGTTACGTTGAAGTTCTTGGGGACAAAAGTACCATGCACATTACGGTGACCTTATACTGAAGGTACTTGATTGTATTGTGACTATTTTATTTGGTGTGTATCTTGTACTGTGGTTGTTTTAACGTATTTTGTAGTATGTGGGTGTGTGGGTTTTGTAATGTGTGGGTGTTTTGACAATTGTATGGGTGTTTTGGTAATATGTGTACTTGTTTTTTGACGTTTTGCTGACCGTGCTTCTCAGTATATTTATCTAAGTAATTAACCAACTTGATGCACAAAATTTGTTTCACAATAAGTTTTATTTCATGCCTCTACATGTTTCGAGCACGTGCTCGAAACATGTAGAGGCATGAAATAAACTTATTGTAAAACAAAATTTGTGCATCAAGTTGGTTAATTACTGAGATTAAAAAAATGTGTACCTGTATTTACTGTGTTTTATATTGTTTGTTCTGTGCTTTGTATTGTTTCGTTTATGTACATTCTTATTTGTTGCTAGTGTAAGGACTACTGCCACCGAGTGAAAACTCAAGTGCAGTAAATAATAATAATAATAATAATAATAATTTGAGTAAGTAATACGACACGTGTTTGAAAATGAAGTGCTCAGGCGAATATTTGGACCCAATAATGGTGAAGTACGCAGGAAACTGAGGTTATTAACATAACAATGAACTACGTTGTTCATACGTGTCATGTAATGTTGTTACGAGAGGAAGTCTAGTAGTTGACTGTAGTCTGGACATGCTGCTTGGGTGGCGTAAGAAAGGAATCTATAGTATTGATGGGGAATGTATTTTAAAGTATCCGACGGGGAAGTCGAGAAGGAAACTGGAGAAATTTGTTAAATGAGTCGTAGCGAAATTGGTTGTGAGGTTGTTAGCTGGTTTGAGTAGTTCGGGCTTTGATATTAACATTTCGGGCACAATTTTCGATATTACTAAATGTTTTAAAAGTAAATCCCAAATTTGATTTTCTGATAAACGCCGTACCACAAGAATTATGCGACACCAGAAGAATGTTCAGAGTATGGCACTCATAATTTCCTGTGTGTTCACTCGTCTACGCACCATAATGAAGTAATCACTATGACAGATAGGCAATCTGCCGTTCATGTGAGAGAGGTGAGCTCATCGCGCATCAGGCTGGTGATGACAGTGTTCTCAGCACGATCAGTGACATCAGGACGGGGCGTCCCTCCCTGCAGTTCTGATGACCAGCCTAACGAACTGCAGCATGGAAGAAGGGTCTATATACGAGCTTCACAGTTGAATTTAGTTTTTGGAGAAGTAAAGGCACAGCAATCCCTGGACAGGCCCTGAGGGTTCCAGTAAGTCGAGGTTCCTGGATTTTAAGACAGTCGGCACATGAAGGTGGTAAGGTCAGCCCTACGCATCGGCCGCCTTTACTCCTGCAGGAAATACGCCTGGTACTCATTTCTGTTACAGACTGAGTCGACCCCAGAGCCATAGTGCGACCGGAAGGATTAAGCCAATAAAAAATGTCATTGAATCGAACCCGCAACCTTCCGGCTTGTGGCGCATTGCTTCAACCAACTGCGCCACCGCTTGCCTCCAAAGGTAAAGTTCATCCTAGAATAGGCCATGAAGACCTACAGGGGGGTAGAGGTATAGCTCTACTCTTTTTTAACCTCGGCGCTAGATGCTGCGGGTGCTCAACGTCACGACTCGGTCGCTCAACCCCCGGAAAGAGACCCGGTACCTATCGTACAGGAGGCTGGGTAGGCCCCAGGGCCGCTGTGGGCTGGTGCGGAAAATCTTGCTCTCACCGGGATTCGGTCCGTGAACCTCCAGCCCTTAGCGAGTGGCTATACCGACTGAGTTATACCGGCCCATTTTGGCGAGGTGGTCATTTGCATTTCATATTAACTCAGAGAGTAAGGGCGTGATCGGGCTTAGATCCTGCCAGAGGAAGCGTTTTTCTCTTCACCACCATTTCCAAATTGGTTCTGAAGATCATCCGTCATCTTAATTACTGATTACGGGGAGTAAAGGGGGTCGAAGCGTTAAGCTGACCTTTCTTTTCCTCCTGCCGAAGCTTGTTAGGCGTGCATCTCTACCTCCATTCGTTCCAAGAATCTGTAGACCTGTGCTAGAAACACGTGACATGTTGAGTTATTGGAAGCCGAAATGGCTGCAGGATAATGGAGGTTAATGAAAACCAAAAACTAGATATTACAGGATCAGCGGAAGTTTGATTTTACATTTCCTTCATACATTCTTGATCCCAAACTTTCATGACTTCCAGTTCCAAATCTGTTCACTGAAACGTCTTAAAAACGAATCGAGACCACGCCCTTGCCCATTTTTTTTTTTTTAATTTTCCCATCTATTCCTGTGCGTTTCAAGTGGTTTCTTCTCTTCACATTTCCTGGCTGGAAGTCTACATGCATTTCTCCCCTCTCCCATGTGCCCTTCTTCTTCATAGCACTGCATAAGATTTGTGTGGGGGGTTTAAGGATACAAAGTAAATTGTCAGAATATCAAATATCTGAGACGAGAATCAAACTGAAGATGCCTGTAATACGACACGGGAGTGTCAACCACTCAGCCCCCTCTTTCGTATCCAAATGATACCATAAAAAAAAATAATTGTGTGGAGTTACTAAGAGCATCTGGACATACGTTTGTTTTCCATTAGACCATTAGCTGGGTTTTTAATGACAGGAATGTATCAGTCCTGAGGTGTGCTTGGGAGACAAAGCCTACCCTGCCAATGGGGTGGTACCGCGGCAGTAGTCCGTGTGTGTGTGTGTAGGTATGTATGAATAATTCTATTCCTAGAACGCATTCAGAAACCCAATACTGCGAAGCTGGGATCGTACTGTAGTTGCTGCAGAACAATGTTCTAGGGAGTTCCACTTCCGGTCTTGAAACACAGACGTAGCTCATATCGCTCACTGAATGCAATAGTGGAACAATCCAAAAATTGTCGTTTGGAGTTAATACTACGGTTGAGCTGAAAATATAACAATTATTTCCGACAGTACCGGCACACTTGGTTGAAACATACGCCGCTAGATACCGTCATTGTCGGATGTAGGCGTTAAATTTTTGAGCTCAGTCGTATTATTAACTCCAAATGGGCAGTTGTTGGAAAGTGCCAGTATTGCATTCAATGAGCGAATTCTTAATAAACATAGGATATTGCCCGGAAGTTTCTCAGGAGCAACTAGCTAGCTTTACCTTCTTCATAACTGACAACAGCAATATTTTCTTTCAAGAAATCTTAAGGGAACGGACAGCTTTCGTTTCAGGCACTTTTCCGTAACACATGCGTTTACTTATGCATTGAAAAAGTATTGCAAGTACCTGTTCCACTTACAGTTGGTCATTAATTGCGAATGATATGTCCGTCATGAATGTCGGGATAACGAATATCGGATTCCGTTTTCAGTCTGGACTGCCTGTTTGGTTCCAAGAACTTACTCAATAGCAGAAATAAACGTATAAAATAACGTAATAACCTAAAACGGGTGAAAGATTGTTTTTAATAAGTTACAAATGCTCTTTTGGAAAAAACTGAACACATTAAATTATTGTAAGAGGGTGTTTTCCCACAAAGCACAGGTGTCTGACTTAATGAAAGACAGAGCTTGACGGAGTTGAGTGTGATCTGCGCAATAGAAGAAGAGCGGGAGATTAGATTCGCCGGCCACGTGGTCCTACCCCGATTGGTCGGAACCAGTCACGAAAGGTCGAAACAGTTGTATTAAAATTGATTATCAAGAAAGTTCTCTGAAGTGCCAAACATTGTGATGCACGAAACCCTATACTGTGCTATATTTATGATCCAGATCAGAAGTTGGCCCAGTGTTATTTGATTCTGTCTGTTCTCATTTCTTGCAGATAAATACCGCTAAGAACAGTACGAGAGGAAACTGTATGAACGGAAACAAAAAGTATTTAAGCTGACTTTTCCTATTACCGCACGGTCTTGTTATTTTATGCTCTTCTGAATTTTTGTAACTTTATGTTAGGTGGTTAGTTGTATGTTACTTGAACAGATATTATTTTTCATTGAGCATTCTTGGTACCAGGCAAGTGTTTCCACGGCTATACGTGTATATTTCACTTAATCTAGCTTCTGCTGTAACAAGTTTCACTCAGCTACGGTAATTACGAGAAGCTTTCCGTCATCCGCTTGCCTTCGGACTAGCAAGTAAACAAGTATCTATCATGCTTCTGTTTACACCAAATTATGCCCGTGTTTAATAACATGTTCAGTAGCCAAGAAAGTAAACTATCTGATTATTCCACGGAGAAGCGAACTGAAAACCAGAATCAAAAATCAGCTTGACACGTTATATTTTCTGTTCTGGAGAGGTAAACGTTATCTTTCAACACTGTACATTGTTGCTGGTTGTATATCATAACAGACGCGGCGTCCATTGAAACGAGCGCCTGAGGGGCGGGTGGGGTGGGGGGGGGGGGGGGGGTGTATGTGGAATGTCAAGAACACTCCATTGTCTCATCCAAGATTAGGTGACGCCGAACACCTGCTTGCATATCTTTACAGATCGCTAGACCAATACTTGATTCTGTGTTATATTGACAAACGTGTCTTCCTGACCGCAACAACAAACACGCAGAACTTCAGTAGGGCTGAAACCTTGCAGTTTCTTCATTTATGCAAGAGGTACAGCTGAACAGTGCAATTATCCCACGTGGCTTAGAGTGGCAGGTTCCCAGTTCCATTACTGACCTCTGTCAATCGAAATTACTATTTCCTGCTGATGCTGTTGTCTTCGATCTTCTTTTATTTTACGCAGCATAGATTGGTATTGTGCTACCGACGTTTCGGGACAAAATGTCGGCCCCCTCTTCTTGGACTGCTTTACTATTGGAGGTTGTCCTGAAACGTCGGTAACAAACTACCAGTCTGCGCATGTGCAGTATGTTTTCGAACCGAGGTTGGTTAGCGGTAATTCCGCCTAAAGGCTTTTCGGGCTTTATTTTTTCGTTCCTAAAGATGAATAGCAAGAGACTACATTGAAGCAAACCAAAAGGACGTTCTTAGCTGCCTACCATTTATGTTTATCACTATCTTGAAAGCTATATGAAACGTCTGAAGTTGTATTAATATCGTTAAATAACGTTCTGTCCCTTAGATACATGAAAGCATTCTAAATCTCGGCACTGGATGGATATGGGTGGTTAACTTTACACCTTAACCGCTCTATCCCTGCAAAATAACGCCAGTAACCGTTGAATAGGAGACTGGGTGGGCCTAAGGGCCGGCCGGGACGTTGTTGAGAAGAGAAAAATCTCTTACCTTAAGGGGATTCCAACTCCGTATCGTCCAGTCAGTATGCCGACTACCCTATCCATCTTCAGAAATCAATACACTGCTTTTCCAGATCATTTCTGAGAAATCATGGCGTGGAAATGTCTGTTCTTACAAAAGGAAGGGGCTTTACCGGCTGAATTGCAGTACATAAGATTCCCCCCCTCCCCAAGCGTTTTGATTTTTAGGCGTCCATTACGAAGTAAAAAAAAAGAATGCCTGATATGGAGACCACATTTTCCCGCCCGTTTGTGGCTTAGTGTCGGTGACCAAACCTTTCGTCGGTTTTTCATGATATGCAGTGTAGGAGTTGTTCAGTAAAAGTTGTCGAGCAGGCGTGAGTTCCGTGAAAATAGGCCCACTGACGGCCATACTTTACTTAAGAGCGTAAATGAATTTCTGTCCGTAATTTCCACGTTTTGCGACCGACTGGGGACGAAATTAGCACCGCAGATCTGCATGTAATGCCTTGAGCATTTGCGAGTTTCGTGAACAGCGATGCCGTGGAAACCATATTTACTGAAGGCGTGAGTAAAATTTTTCCCGCAATGTTTATGCATTAAATCGTTCTATTTTGATAAAATTCGGCAGGAGATATCCGCAGACATTTGTGTACAGGTTGCGAGTTTCGTAGATATCGGAGCACTGAAAACCGTACTTTATTTAGGAGCGTGAATGAAACTCCATCCATATTTTATACATTTACTTGAGATTTGTGTGGGCCGAGTAGCGTAGTCGGTATAGGGACCGGCTACGGCCTGGACGGTCTGGGGATCGAATCCCTGTGGGGGCGAGATTTTCCGCACCTGCCCAGACCGGCCCTGTGGCCCACCCAGCCTCCTGTAGAATAGGTACCGGGTCTTTCCCGGGGGGGGTAGAGGCAGCCGGGGCGTGGGGCTGACCCCCCACCCCCATCTAGTGCCGAGGTCCTAGAAAGAGTAGAGCAATACCTCTACTAACCCTAAGGTCCTTCGTGGTCTATAAAAAGGGTGAAACCTACCTACTTCAGATTTGGGTGAAATTAAGTATAAGAAATCTGCACAAAATTTTGTTGAGCGTATGTGATTTCCGCGAAAATCGGCGTAGGGAAGGGCCGTATTTTCTTTATGTGTATAAATGAAAATACATTTATGCAGATGTGTACAAATTTGCCAAAAAATCTAGTAGCCTACTTAAAATTCTAGACTCCGAAAGGGTGACATGCAGCAAGTAGCATAGATTGCTGAACATCCACACATATTAGGCCATGGTACAAAATTTAGTCACCACGATTGTCTGGCTCTCGAGATTTGTGCACTGCTGTATTTACGCTTCTAACGTGTGAAACCTCATCACGGATTAGGCCTATGCCATATCCAGTCTTGTGCGTTGCTGCTTTTACCAATCCTCTTTCCGTATTTGGGATTTTTCCTCTTTTAAACCCCCCCCCCCCCCCCCTCTTTTGGTTACTAAGGAGCATGTAGTAACAGAGAGAGAGAGAGAAAAAAAAAGAGAGACTAGCCTGTAGGCCATCCTAAGCCCCTCTCGTGAGGCAACACAGGGGTCAAACAGGAAAGGTGCCGCATTTATTACTGTCACTGAATATGTTTATATTTGATCAGTCATTCGATGGGGTTCCATTTAACATTACGTGGTCACAACCTCCAAAACTCATCTTCGCGATCTGTAATTTCTCATTTCGCTCACATACTGTCAATATTTTAGCCCATTTTTTGTGTGAAGGATGGGTTCCTCACGATAGTTAATTAGACATGCTTGCGGTACCCTTAGACTATATCACTTCTATTCGTCTATGTGTCATTTCTGAAACACCCAGTACTCGTGTATGAGGGGGGATACTCATTTGTTTGGACTTTTAGATCCCCTATTAACATAAGCGATTCTGAGTCATTTAGTTTCTGCTGACCTGACAGCTCTGAGGTACGAATGACTTCACCACTCGCAGAGTACACGTTGCACCATACAGAGTTACCGTACTTGTGGTAGGAGGTTTTATTACAGGACTGTGGTGGTGCAACAACAGAATTTATACCATTTCCGTGAATATAGCACATAAAACAGAAAGATACTTGAAAGGTATTATGTCTGTCCATCCATCCATATATTTGATCTCCGAAGCTGCTAAACATATTTGAATGAGTATTAGTACAGGCAGAATTTCGCTCGTATCGAGTTTTTATGACGAAGTACATGCACGTAGCATGTGCCTGGCTTTTTATCCAAACACATGCTCGCTCAACCGGAATATTACAAACAAAATCAGTGCAGTGGAATCGTTGAAACTACGAAGATAACATAAACATAAATGTTAGTTGTTAGTAATTGTTAGTATTACTATTCATCAGTTGACTGTTGTATAATGCTGATGTATATGTGTTTACCATTTACTGACATATGACACGCCCTTGTGCCTACATAATATTATAGCTCCCTGTTGCTGACCACAATACGTGGCCGAAACATGTAGATGCGCAAAAACTGAACTTTTGCAGTAGTTGGAATTATAACTTGTGTTTATTTTCCAATTATAGTTTACAGAATATATTAGATTTCTAAAATATTGTGTATAATAATCCAATGGAGCCGACCGGTATAGCTCAGTTGGTACATTGTCTAGCCAGCGGGCTGGGCGACGGAGGAATCCGCAAGACTCTGGGACCAACTCAGCCTCCTATTCATTGGGTGCCACGGGCTGATTACTCCGGGGTAAATCGACAGAGGCGTGAAGCTGACCACTCATCTCCTTCTAGTGCCAAGGTTAAGAATGAATGGCACTACAATTTCTCCTGTGTGCCTTCGTAACATGCACGGGGACCTTATGTGATAATATAACATGTTTACGCTGCTTATGTATTTCGTTTCAGGGATTGCTTGTTTATAATTTCTTTTCCATTTTTCGGTCATTTGAGAACTGTCTGCAGGAGCTTAAGTATTCGTAACAGTGCTGAGTGCTGCTGTTGGGGATCTGCATTAAAAGCTGTAGAACAAACCTTAATTGTAGCCTTTATCGGTCCAGTGCAAATTATGCTGTTTGTGAACTGGAAACTGTCCATTTTTTTTACAACGGATATTCGCTTTAAAATTTATACATTACATCAACAACATTCAGAATAAGTGAAACTCAATGTTTGACATGTTTTCTCTGGTGTTGAATGGCTTTGAGCCAGCGTATATAATTTATTGTTAGATTAAGGTAGCCCATTGCTGATGTATCGACTTCTTTGTCAGTCTGTCGTTTTGTCTTTCGTTTCCATTGAAATGAAATTAGAAATTCAGTTATAGCAATGTTACAGATGTTAATAATGACTAAGGACTCATTAAACACCGAATTTCATATATATATATATATAATAATAATAATAATATTTATTAACTGCATTTGGGTTGTCACCCGGTGGCAGTGGTTATTTTACGTGTATACAAAATATGAAATTGGTTACTAATAAATTTAAGTCGGGAGGGCGAACCATCTCAGCATTTGCTTATAGACACAAGGAAACGAAGAAAAACCTGTGTCATGGTGGCCGATCGCAGGACATTCCGAATACTGACTTCTAGCCAGCAGTCCGGCATCTTATATATATAATGCATGTTATACCAATTGAAAAGTGTCATTAATAAGCTATCAACGTTGTAAAAATTGGTGAATGCGAATTTGAACAAGTACAAACATACCGTGCCACAAAAGGCAGTATTTGAAACGATGTGAGGAAATACAAACTCGAATTGTAGCCACAGATAGGAGTTAATTTGACTGACAGAAACACCTAAATCCCAGACCATGTCATTGACAACGGAAGTTTATATATAAAACTGTAATTAGACCGATTGCAAGGTATGGGGCAGAGTGTTGGATACACTTACAGCCGGGTGAATGAAATTTGGACGAGTTGGAAAGGGAAGTATTGAGAAGAATCTGTGGGTCAATGCAGGACGGTGGCGATTGGAAAGGCAGGTATAACTTTGAATTACGATTATACATATTGTATACAGGACCGTAATTGACAAGACCCATGCGAATAACGTTATTTCACTGAGCCGTTCATATAAAGTATATGAAAAGGAGCAGTTGCCCAAGATACTCGTATGAAAAAAAAAACAGAGGAAAATAAAAGTGGGAAGAACAAATTCAAGTTAGCTGGATGATGTTAATAGAGACGCAAGGAAGTTGAGGGTAAGACTGGTGACGAGCAGCTTTTCGTATAGAAGAGGAGAGGTTGCTACTGCTGATAATGATTGTAACCAAGGGGCGTATTCTGTTGGTGCTGTCTGTTGTCTGGCCTACAACCATTGCTTGACTTGCTGACGGTGTACCTTACATAGATTAGTAGGTTGTGTATCCCAGGCGCTGCAACGTTTGACATTCTTCAGGCTACGAATCAAGCTGCAAAATGCCACATTCTTGAGATTAAAATCAAGTCAGCTTGCGGCTGTATTCGTAAGCAAATATTCAGCAATCGGCTGCCTTTTTTTTCACAGTGTCAGTATATTAACAGGCATGAAAGCTGTCACTTACGGTTAGGAAATGTATTGTAATGACGACCATCTGCACCTAACCTTAGTATTCTGTAGGCGGATACTTTGCCGGCCAGAGCGCGTGTAAGGAATTCATTAGTCCTCCCTTCATCAAGATTCTGGTGCTATCGTAATTTCCGGCACACAGAAAAAAAGAGTGAAAATTTTCTTCTGTTTTCTTTTCTTTCATCTCTTCCATTGTTTCTTTATTTTAGGCCATTTTCTTTCTTCCTTTCTTGACGTTTTGTTTTTTCCTACTTTGTCTATTAAACGGAAAATTTTAACTCAGAATTTTTCTTTGGTCAGGTGACGGACAGTGTTCAGCGCCCGCCCCATTGTTCGACTTGCCTAATGTGGATTTTTTTTTGTAGTACAAGATCCAACGCCGTATCTGTGCTAGCAAACGACCATTTTCCTCAATTAACTGCCAATTGCTTTCGGTGTTCTGTATAGTACAGTCTCTACAGTGTTCAAGAGTGACCTACCATAGATGTACAGATACTCACTTAAGGTTCTGTTCACGCATTCAGCCACGTTATAAGCTGTCAGTTCACTTCGTTTCAAGAACGTAATACTACAATCAGGGGTGCACAGCAGGCCAGACTAGACCTGCTCGTACCAGCATGACCCGAAAAGAAAACCACTGTCGAGTAGGTTAGCTCAAGTATAAAGCTTTTATATTGTCCTTGGTTTTTTAATCGATGCTGTACAACCTGCATTATGCCTTGTACTACCTCATCGAGGGGTGTCCCTTAGAAAGTGAATAATAAGCAGTCGGTATACCAGTGTAATTCCCTGCCTTTGTGTAGCCAGAACAGCTATTGCTAGACCTTATTCTGAGCCACTTCAGTGCAGTCCGCACCGTCACCCCCCGTTTCTCAAATACATTTTAATAATAACATCCGAATCTAATTGAGGGGATAATTCTTTAATTGTATGCGGGAGGTGTCTGGTTCTTATTTTGGTCGGATTCCCAACTGCCTTGATTAAGTTTTTTCGTGGTTTCCCCTCATTACTTCACGCAAATGTCGAGGCAGTACCATATGTTAGGCCACAACCGCTTCTCTCCTCATAATTACCAGTAATAGTTTTAACCAATTGTTCGACGGTGTGAACCAGACTTACTGACATCGTCATTAAATAAGCCGTAATGTTACAAAACCTTCTTTATAAGATTCTCTGCTAATTTTTGTGGATTTCTTGGTCTTACGCGTGCTACATGTACCACCAACTTAGTTATCCATCTATTGTTCGACCGAATGATACACCTGTTAAATGAGGATTTACATTATGAAACTCTTGATGTGTTATTTTCAAGACCCCCATTCGCATATGCTCCAGTTGAGCAATAGATGTAGGGTGTGACAGCTGGATTTTTGGAAACTCTTGTATACCAGCGATCAGCCATTACAGTGGATGCAAAGACAGATTGCAAGACCGGGTTGTCTGTACTAGCCTAATATTCAGAAGGTACCGGGTTTGATCGAAGAAACAGCTGACATCCTTGAAGTAAAACCATCAATCTCCTGAAGGCATGTGAGTGAGTGACGTAAGCCTATAGCTTAATTCATTCTTAACCTGGACGGAGGATTGAGGTAAGTTGTGTGCTTCACACTGCGGCCACTTTACCCCCAAGGAAAGTACTTTCTGCTGTAATTGAAAAGGAGGGTGGTTGGGTCCCAGAGCCGAAGAGAAAACAGCTTACCCGTGTTAAAAACCTAACCACGATCCCTCACTTGATTTAATTATTCAATTTCCACTTTAAAATCCAACAGCGCATTGTCACTATAGACTCGAATGAACCCCAAGTCTTCAGAACGTGTTCGTGCTGCTCTAGGTGTGGGCTATAACGGTGGTTGGGGCGGTTTCCTCCCGCTGTGGGAAGTCGCGTAGGGCGTTTGTGTCCAGGAAGTGTAATGTTGCGGGCACCGCCAGTGATCGCCATGTCCGTGGGAGATGGTTTAATTAGCAACCCTGCTACTGTGTGACCGACAACTGCTTTCATTGCAGCAGATATGGGTGGACCGAGCATTGTGGTTGATTGACGAGAGTCCTTTTGTATTTGGGAGGTCCTGAAATTTATTGTGGTTTTCCTCAGTCTCTCCACACGCTGGATTAGTGACTTGAAATAGGGCACTACAGCGAACTATTTGTTGTAATATTGTCATGCTGTTGGAGACGGAACCTATCGCTGAACAGTCTCTGAATTGGTCGCGAATAGAATGTCATATTCATTGTTCCTCTGCCTCGAGGTAACTGTCACAACTTGGCAGTGTTATGCTGGTTGGAGTATCATACATACTGCCTGAAGTGTTTCGTTGGCTGTGCTCCATTGTCACTCAATTCAATATAGACTAGCATCTTCGATCACCAGTGCTGCGAGCACAACATAATACAAACACCGACGTAACGCCACTGTTTGTTCTCCGTAATTTGTGGTGATATGTCGAGGGTCGTGGTACATCAAAGTACCGAGTAGTAGACTTTCATGGTCGGTGAGTGTGGCGTTGTGTCGAAGTTGAGTATATGCTGTTTTATTTTTCACCTTCATTGTTCCGCTTTTAATGCCATTGTTAAAGAGAATTCTATGAAGACACTCAAGGACGGCACCTAAGCCCTACAGTATTTAGAGTTCTATGTATTCCCCCCCCCCCCCTGGGGCGCTGCGGCCCAACCGGGGCCAGGCCCTCCCCATTGGGGTTTTTTGATGACCCCCAACAACGCACCCCAATCGGTAGGACTCCTC
>Ga0131853_10016329_pt1 | contig 13548 bp, 3 predicted proteins | sample TergutLab28metaG_FD_92764 | JGI IMG/M metagenome (GOLD analysis project Ga0131853, IMG submission 92764) | Labiotermes labralis P1 segment gut microbial communities from Petit-Saut dam, French Guiana - Lab288 P1 (version 2) (version 2) | ecosystem: Host-associated > Arthropoda: Insects >... | reverse complement strand
TATATTATATTATATATTATATTATATTATATTATATTATATTATTTTATATTATATTATATTATATTATATTATATTATATTATATTATATTATATTATATTATATTATATTATATTATATTATATCGTATTGTATCGTATCGTATCACATCATACCATATCATATATATAATATCATATATCATATCATATCACATCACATATCATATCATATATCGTATATGATATCATATCATATATCATATAATCTATCGTATCATATCATATAATATCGTATCGTATCATATATCATATCATATCATATATCATATCATATCGTATTATATTATATCATATATCATATCATATCGTATTATATTAATTTTTTATCGTTGTACTGTGCATTTTGATATCTATGAAGTTCATATACCAACAAATGCACTCTTTCTTGAACCTGATAAGTTTTAATAAAGAGTGCATCTTTCGATTATGAACTTTATTGCATTAAATTTTTAATTGAAACATCAGTTTATCCAAGGTGCGTTTGGTTGGTTTCTATTATACGACTATATTACAATGCAAGATGCAAAAACACAAAATTCTATTTATCGCCTTAGCTAAAGTCGATACACAGTAATTAGGCCACTTGTGTTTTATCACTCACGTGTGTTCAACAGATCACAAATCTCCTCATTACACATGCACATGCACACAAAACTACAGTTGTTGAATTTGGCTGATCGCTGAGAAGGACTTTAATGCAGTTTTTTGATTTCCGATTTCTGCCAAAATTGTGTGTGGAGGTCCGAAAGTATTACTCTTCTTTCGAAGGGTCTTAGTTTCATACGTAGCTTTAAACGGTTGAGATTCCTGTAACTCTGAAATGGTAAGAAAAAATAATGGCGTCTCACTGTTTTAAATGTTTTAGTCACCTTGGACCCTTTGTAAGAGTCAATATGCCGTCGTACTGAGAACAAAACAGATAACGCAGAAGCTACAACAATGCGACTAATGAAATAATTACAACAATGAAACTTACATTCAGGTCGTCAATGTTGATACACGTAGTGTAGTTTGACCACACTAGACCAGAAGATGGATGTCGGAACCATGTCCCATTTTCTAGGCATTCTTTGTGCGCCATGCCTGTAACAGAAGGAACGAACATTATTGTGTTAGTGACGTAAAGACGTAAAGGCACTTTCACGATTAGCGTAACTAAATGCTGATAATAACGATGGAGATAATTAAAATGATTATCTGTAGCTTTCTGCTGCTGCATGGGCTACCAACCTTTATATGGCAAAGGGCAACACGCCCTATTGTGTGATGCTTCGCCGGCCGAATGTGTAAAAAAACAACAGTTAAGTGGCATAGCTAACCGCCTGCATTATTGTATGATTTTATAGCATATGAGAATTTTACAAACGTGGCCGCGGGCAACATAATACAAATTCGCGGTTTGCGGGTTTTACACCCATTGGCTGCTGGTTATGTGCTAAGCTACGGCAGGAAATAAAAGTTTGGAATCCGCAGATACATGCCAAAGATCAACCGTTATGGGATTCAGTTATCACAAGCCCTGTGCTTATACAGCGTAGTCTGAAGAAATTCTGGCATGCAATTGGCTTGTCAAAAAGTGGCAACACGTCTTAAAAATCCGTAATATTTTTAGTTTATATTTCAGCAGACCCGCCAGTTTTCAAGGTCAAGAGGGATTGCAGTACTTTCTCTTGCAGTTGACAAAACTGTCGAGATGGAAAGGTGACCAGTGCAGATTTCAAGCGTTAATAAGTTATGAGAAGTTTCAGCAATCTGTATAAAATCCTCCACTTGCATTCAGGAGTCCGACAGCGCTGTTCGAGAGGTCAATGAAAACAGACGTATTAGAAAGCGAGGCCCGTATTTGTTCAGTTAACGAAGCCGTAAATCAGACTAAACAGCGATGAATGATTGGATGGAGCAAATACTGCTGGACAAACACTGGCCTCGTTTAAATTACTGCTTCAACACTGGCTTGGATGGATCGACTGAAACTGCATAAATTCCAGTCAGGAGAACCTGCGTCACTTGCAAAGATTTGAACTAGGTACCATGCAATTACAGTTCAAAAACTTGAGCAAACATTATCGGCAGCACAACACGACATGATGATATTATGACAATAGTTACGAATATAATAATAATAATAATAATAATTCCATGAAGCAGAGTCATTCTTGAGAATCTAACAGTCAAGAAATTTCCACATTTTATAGAACACGAAGCTTCATTCACAAAAGCCTGCCACTTGTCCCTATCCAGATCCAATTCAATGCAGTCCAATCCCCCCCCCCCTCACTTTTTGAAGATACATTTTAATTTTATCCTACTATCTACGCCTGAGTCTTCCAAATGGTCTCCTTCCCTCAGTTCTCCCTACCAAAACCCTGTATGCAACTCTCCTCCCCTCCTATACGTTCACACGTCCGCCCATCTTATCCTTCTTGATTTGATCAACAGAATAGTGTTTAGTGAGCAGTACAGATCATAAATCTCCTCATTATGCAGTATTCTCCACTCCACTAATACTTCGTCCCTCTTAAACCCAAATATTCTCCTGAGCACCCTATTCTCGAACACACTCAGCCTATGTTCCTCCCACAATGTGAGCGATCGATTTTCACACCCATACAAAAAAGTTATAATCTTTACATTTTTTGGTTAATAATAAAATAATAATAAAAACAAATTATTAACATGCACAATTAACAGTGCGGGAAAATTTAAAACCCAAACATACAGGTACGACACAATCACGAACGAAACAAAAAAAAACAGATAAAATGAAGTGTCAGTAGGCTGAGCACCCAATTAAAATATTTAACAGTTCAAACAGAATTCTAATATAGTATTAAGAACTGGCATTTTGTGAGCAGTTAAGAATCCCTTAACATAAAATTTGTTTATAATCAAAAAAGAGGTTCTCTGCATTTGTTTATTTCTCTTCAGACCGAGTTCGATGTTTTCACCTATCTAGCTGAAAGAGAGGCAATATTTAACAGACAACATGGAGACATTATGAACGGGGACACGAGTCCGGTGTTGTCCAGATGGGACAGCCAGTTTTTAAAACCAGTATTGGATATTAGTAAAAATGTGCATCAAGGTCATGTTTTCTCATCTGAAGGGTGTTAAGATTTAAACGCAAAAGTGAGTCGTAGTGACTGCAATGTGCATTGGACAAGAAGTCTTCACATAAGGACGCACATTTCCGCTGAACGTGTTCAAGCCTTTTGCTGTCAGTAGGTGGAATCGAGTTCCAAACAAAGGAAGCATGCTCAAGCGTCGGTCTACTTAAGATAAAATATAAAAACAATTATCAATCATGAGTATAAAATAATGTGTTGTAGTTCGAAAAGGCCTAATAATTTCATTGAGAAACAATATAATAAACATGTCAATGAAAATGTTGTGAACCTACTAAGATTCCCCAGTCTTTGGCGATATTACTCGGGGCAATAGATGAATCGAAGACCTCATAAAGATGCATATTTGAGGGGATTTGTTTCACTAGCCTACTTCATATAATAATAATGATAATATATTATAGCCTTAAAATCAAGGATAATAAGACTGTTCGTCTTGTAATCTCCCACTTCTTTTATGTGGATTATCTGAAGCTGTACCGCTCTGTATACGTTGTAGCTTCAAAATGTTCCCGCAGTCTCTTCCTTTCTGAGAAGCACAAAAAGTACAATAATTTAATCTACATTTCATTCAAAATAGTCCCCTTTTACAAATATACACTTCTGCCAAAGATTATCAAGGTTTTGGAAATATTCAGTAAGCCACTTTGTGAAATCCTTTTCAGGTCGTCTGGCGATTTCTTAATGATGTCAGTAGCATCACGAAAGCACCATCCCATTAATACTAATTTCAGTTGAAGTACCAGGAAAAGTCAACCGCAGCCAGGCCAGTAGAGCGCGGGGGATGGTTTAATGATGACACATTGTTCTTTGCTTAGAAATCCTTAACCAAAACCGACCGGTGTGCTGGAGCATTGTAATGATGGAGAAACCAACACTTCGTTCTCCATTATTCTGGACCTTTCCTCGTGACCGCATCCCTAAGGCAACGAAGGATGACAACGTACATTTATTTATTCACAATTTTACCTTCAGGAATGGACTCATAATGTAAAATGCCCTGGCAGTACAAAATCCCTGTAAATTATACCAGCGAAATCCGTGAACTTTCTGAATGTATTACGTACAAGCGCCCCCTAAGATAACTGTCTCGTTCGATGTCTATTCAGTAGTTGAGTTGCAACAAAAGTTAATGGAGGCCTACCACAATAACAGTAGCAGTAGCGAGGGTTTTATATCTATCAACTATTTGTATTCACTTCTTTCTTTTTAGTTTTGACCGTTTCCTGCCTATTCATTACAGGTGTAGAGGTTAGTGTTACACTTGATCACAATCAATGACACACACACACACAAACACACGAGTGCGCGCACTCGGTAGGGATCGTCCCGTGCCACAGACTGCTGCCTGACAAAACACAACATTCAGAAGAGGCAAACATCCATGACCCCAGTGGGATTCGAAGCAGCAATCCCAGCAAGCGGCGCCCGCAGGCCTACGCCTTGGAGTTTACATTATAGGTAAGTATGAAAATGTAGGCTATTGCGGAGTTAGCTTCACAAAGTACAGCATAATTCATAACATCTTACACTATTTAAGACTATAATCCATTTACGGCTGTAGAACGTACATAACATTTCGAGGAGTAAACAACAAAATGAGAGAAAAGGGAGAAGGGCAGTTTAGTACCTAAGATACACGACCCTAATCAAGAGTGCAAGACAAATATTTTGCAAATTAAGCTATCTGTCTTCTTGTTTACAATAGTTATTCATTTGCGAAATACTATATTGCACCCACACTGAATGCAGACATTCCTTACGGTTAGACACCGATTACCTCAAGTCCAAACTATGTGATGGAACATTTTCCCTTTCACTTTGAAGTATTGGACATCGACTTTTTAAATTTACAGTCCAATTTATAAACTTCTAACATTCAAACTAAATAACTGTGAATCCTATAAACATTTTCTCATGATTCGGTGATTTCGGCTTTTTTTAAATCTTTAAAATATGTAAAGACGAGATCGCCAATACATGTGATGAGAAATGCTTTGATGTGTTAAAAATTATAATTTTATTTGTTGTCTTTAATAAACATGATAGCGGTTTTTAATATACGCCGAAACGTGTTGCAATAATGCTATAGGCCTATGACAGTGTACTTTAAAACATGATTTTGATTGACGTTTTGTGTTCCTACATACAGCACATATGAATCACAACGGGATGTTTTTCGAAACACGGGTGACTGAAGATTCACTGTAATAATAATAATAATAATAATAATAATAATAATCGAATTTCTCACTTCTCAGCTTTGGCTGGGAAATATTCACCTATCCTTGGATACAGTAATTAACAGGATTAGAGTCGGTGGTCTTATTTGTAGTTTAAAAAGTTTCTTACAATTGAACATGTGCCAAGAATTACAGATTTTTGCAGTTGTATATATGTATTCGGGCGCATTATTATTGTTATTATTATCATTATCATTATTATTATTATTATTATTATTATTATTAACTGAAATTGGGTTGTCACCCGGTGGCAGTGCTAAGTTTAATAAAAAAATTGTACCTCACACAACATGACTACAGCCTGATGTATGCAGAACTTTTCTGAGTGTATTCATTAATGCTATAGTTGATTTCATAACTACTGCAGTGCAGTAACATTGTGAAGGCCTATGCGGTCTACAACTCTTTTTTATACCCAAAAACGTACCTGAGCCTGTTCCTGCTGGTAATGAACTGCAGCCTACGTTGCTAGCCGGAACTCGATCAATTTTATGTGTGTGGCGCCTGCTCAATTATTCAAGCAACAAGCGACATTAATGAAGAACGCCTACAACAATTTATTTTACGGTAAACTTCTTCAGTTTCTAGTATGATTAAATATGTTTATAATTAGACACTGATATACTGTAACATTATTATTTTAGTACAATACCGATACCGAGAAGTGGGCCCGGTAGCTCAGTCGGTATAGCGACTGAGCTACGGGCTGGATGGTTCGGGATCGAATCCCGGTCGGCCCTGGAGCCCACCCAGCCTCCTGTAAAATGGGTACCGGTTCTTTCTCGGGGGTAAAGTGCGACCGGGGCGTGCTGCTGACCACTCACCCCCTTCTAGTGCCGCGGTCATGGAAGAGTAGAGCTATAACTCTACCCACCCTCTGGGCCATACCGGGCATGTAACGGGATCACTTTAACTTTCACCTTCTTCCCGATACGGAGAAATCGCGCCGCCCGGTTTCAAGACGGCCCTTATGGACTGTTTACACGCATAGTTATGTACTGCGTAATAACTGTATGGGAATGCATCAGATGAGAACTTCCTACGTGCATTTCGTTCGGTTTTTGAGTTTACCGCTTTTCTGTTTAAATACTCATATTTCCTTAGAACGAAACAAGCAATGAAGGCATAACTTGATATTGTGGTGCGTTTGAATACCGTGGATAAGTAACAAATGTGTTTGTAACTTTCTTCTTCTTCTTCTTCTTCTTCTTCTTAGGGCCCGTCAGCTTATGCACCGAAAGCACCGGAGTCTTAGGCTTATTGTGCAGCCCTAATATTTCATTCAGCTCAGCCTCAATAGCCCTGCGTCTCGTATTAAGAGGCAAAGGTCCCTTATTGAGGCTGTGCTTATATCTTTTGTTTCGACAATCAGCCTCCCAAAGACATTATAGCCCTGACGAGCCAACGCCTCGCAACAGCCAATAATGTGCTGCACTGTTTCGGTCTCCATCCCGCAAAATCTGCAGATTGGATTCGCATCAAACAGGCTCATAATGTACAGGTGCCCCATTTGTAACCTTAATTATCCAACATGTAAAGCACATGCACAATATCATATCTGTGGCCTGGCAGGCTTTGCAACATTTTTCCACATTATATCATAACAGGGAGGAAAATCGGAACAAAAGTTACTGAAGATAAAATGTGTTTTGATTGTCTCCAAAATTTTGTTTTAAATATTTCTCATTCTAAAAATATTCAGTGAGATATTCTCATAATATAGAAAAGTTTTCATATAAGATACCAGTTAGTCTTGTCAGATTTTAATGAAACTGGAATTTTCTGGAGAGAATTTCGAAAAAAAACTCAAAAAGCAAATATCTTTAAAATCCTTCACATAGGAGCCGTGTTATTCAATGAGAGCAGGCGGGCAGACAGATGGGCAAGACGAAGCTAACAGTCGCTTTTCGCAATTTTGTGAAACGCCCAAAAAAATTGAATAAAATATGGTGGATTATTCAGTAGTTCTCAGTGTAACGACAGCATCGGATGGCGCTGCGTTGTGGCCCGCTGTTGTGCTAAATGTTTACATCTTCAGGTAGGTCTTTCGTTTGGACCCTAGGTGCTACGTTTGGAAGGCCGCAAATAGCACAATATTATGGAAGTGGAAGTGGCTGTTCGTGAAAATTTGTGTTTGCAAGAGACGGAGATCCGGACGAAATTTTAACTGTGTGCCAAAATTGGAGGAATTCGTGAACGTGTTCGGGAATTATGAGGGAAGAAAATGAACTACATACTGAAATGATCTATCGTTTAATTTTAAATGACCTAGTGCAGGGAAACACAAATTTTGCAAAACTCTAGGTGCCACCGTAAAGTTCTAGGTGCACGACGGGTCACATGAAGCATGGGGCACACTAAGGACTCACAAATATCTATCACCACAATACAAAAACCTTCATAAACGCCATATCTGCGATAAAATTCCTCTTTCCAATAAGCGAGACGACTACAAAATTACACAGGTCGCCCTCGGAATAATTACCTACGCTTCTACCGATTTTAAGTTTTAAAGTTTGTACATTATTATTAATTTTTTATATTGATATATTCTTGATCCAGTACTTTTAAACTATAACCATAATTATACAAATTCTATTCCAGCGGTATTAACAACATTTTATAAGATATCTACTCTTACGAAGAACAACAAAAGTGTGACACCAATGGATGAAATGATATGACTATCAGAGAATGACCCTGGATGACAAGCTCCATCATGCCTCATTGTTACGTTATACGTTTATTTTCTGTCTTCTTATACTCAGAGTAATTGCTTAACATTACATGATGAATTCAGGAAGTTCTATGTTCGTTATAACAGATGACACTTCAATATCTAAAGTAAAATGGGGGGGGGGGGCGTGTCCACACAATTTGTACATAAATGTCGGTCAAAGTGACTGAAGGCAATTCCAATCAGATGTGGGAAGTGCAGCAGCCACTGCGCCGTCAATACGATAATGACTAAATGACTGCATGCGCCCTTTTAAATGCACACAGCGGTCTATCATACTGCAATTCTCCAGTGTTATCCAGCTAATAGGGTGCTAATTCGAAATCATAAATAAAAAGCAGGTCAATAGTGCAGAAACTGAAAAGCAAGATATGACCGATGTACAACGCGAGATTTACTCGAATCGAGGCAGCGTCACTAACAAATGAAATTGCGCTTCCTTCAAGAAAGGAATTAATTTCCGTCAGACGTGTAGTTCCAAGGAAATCATAAAGGACTGCTATTAGAAATGTCATGGTTTATGGTCTGTGCTGACGAACAAGAGCAAGAGCTGAGATAGACCCTAACAAGGAGGATGATGTACAGGGTCATCGAAAAATATGGACGGGATTTGAAACCGCTATAACTTAAAAAGTACTAGACGGATTTATGTGTTTCCACAGATTGAAACCGTCGAACAAGAAATTGTAAGTAGGGTTATTTTTATGCAAGACGGAGCTCCTCCTCATTTCAGTTGCTTTGTGACTGACGTTTTAAAAGAGAGACCCCTGATGCCTGGATTGGAAGGGATGGACAAATACCCTAGCCACCTAGAAGCCCAGATCTCTCTCCACTTGATTTTTTTCCTGTGGGTGTACATTAAGAACATTGTGTATACTGAGAAGATAAGGAATATCTAGCACCTGCAAGACTGGATCACATCAGCCATTGAAACTGTAACACGAGACATGATTAAGAAAACGTGGCAGGATATAGAATTTCGTTTGGACGTCTCCAGAGCTACAAGCGGTGCACATATTGAAATGTACTAAGGTAAGTCTAAAACTTTAAACTTTTCTGAACATGTTAAGATGAAAAACGTGTAAATCCGTCTAGAACGTTTTAAGTTATAGCGGTTTCAAAACCCGTCCATCTTTTTCGATGACCCTGTATATATAATTGCAGAATAAGTAGGATTTAGGTGATCAGGTCTGAAGTGAGACATAGTGCTGCGTTTGTATACTGCTTATGTGTACATAAGGAAATTCTTTGCAAATATAAAAAAACCAGTACATGACATAAGTAGTAACGTAAAATGCCGTGTTCACGGTTTAAACATGTTTGCTTCTCGGTCGACCAAAGTAACAGCAAAGTTCTTTGTCACCTCACGGGAAAGTGAGACAAACTCATAACACAAATTTGTGTAATATGTCTTGCATATTTCTGAAAAAATTAAAATATTTTGGGTTTATCAAAATTACATTCACGTAGTAATTAGAAGAGTAATTAATTCACGAAATGCTTGCTGCCAATCCCTTCGGGTTCCTCTGTTTTCCCGATTCTTGTCTGGAGACAGAGATTATAAAACACACAACAGTAATCCGTATTTTGGCAACTTCTGAGAGAAAAAAATACATAGGGTATTTATTGTTGGCAATATAGTTTGTGGGTTCTATACAGACAGCCTGCCATCCTGAAGGAAGAACACAGACCAGGGTTTGACAATATCTTTTGATTCCACCAGTACTCTGATTGTGTACGTACACTTGACGAAATTAACATTAGTACAATTACGCAGATAAAATATGTTAGAAGAGGGTGGGGGTATTTGAGAACAGGGCGCTCATGGAATTTTGTAATCCGGAGCTGGAAGAATGTTCGTAATAGAGACCTTCTATATTCCTAATATTTTTGTTCGATACTACTATAATTATCTTCAGGAAGGGAGGCTTGGATTGGATTCGTCTGGCTCAGGATAAGGAAAGCCGAGAGGATCTTTCGAAGAAGGTAATGTCCCTCGGGTTCCATAAAATTCGTGGAATTTCTTTACTCTCTGAAGAACTCTTTTGCAACAGTTGCCGAACAAACGAGCATAAAGGGGAGGAATTTACAGATGAGTAGTATATGGAAAGCGCCACATTCTGCAGCTGATTGGAGTAGCTAACTAGACCGACCTGGTAGTTGTAGTAATGGGCCTCGATTTTAAGACAGCCCTTGAAGAAACTGGGTCGGAATTCATCTGGATTACGCCAGGCGCCCAAGACACCAAACGTGTATGTCGTACAGAATTGGACAGCGGAGTCAAAGAAGTTATGCAATGACTTGATTAGCTAAGCGACCATTAAGTTCTCAAGAACTTTGCAACATGTCGGTAACATTACCAGTGCCTCACTGTAGATTAAAATGTAAAGTCTGGACACCACATATTCTACTAATTTATAATATTTTCCGAAATAAAGTATTTATTTTTCGCTTGTTATTCCCACAACGTCAAATACGTCCCTCATAAACGTAAATGCTTTTCTTTGTAATGGAGACATCAATTTTTTCCCTGTGAGAGAGAAACTGTATTTTGTGTGTAATTTAGGCGAATTTCACTCTTCTCAAAGTTCGTGCTTTATGTTTGTTTGTGCGTTTGTTTGTTCCCATCGATCTCTGCCCTCACTGCACCTGTGTTATGTGTAACGCCATACACATAGTTCAAGGTGCGCTTTGCGGTCGCAGTAAACATATAATTAATAATCAAGTCTCGAGTCCTATATCAGCAGCAGTTTGTTTACATGTGCCGCCAGTCTCAAAGTGACAAAGGAAATACACGATTTTAATCTTGCCAATTTTATATTAGAGTACATGACAGTATATCACAGTACATTACAGTACATTACAGTACATCACAGTACACCACAGTACATTACAGTACATTACAGTACATCGCAGTACATCACAGTACATTCCAGTACATTACAGTACATTACAGTACATCACAGTACATCACATTACATCACAGTACATTATAGTACATCACAGTACATTACAGTACATCGCAGTACATCACAGTACCTAACAGTACATTACAGTACATCACAGTACATCACAGTACATCACAGTACATCACAGTACATTACAGTACATCACAGTACATCACAGTACATTACAGTACATTACAGCATATTACAGTGCATTACAGTACATTTCATTATATTACAGTACATTACATTACATTACAGTACATTACAGTACATTACAGTATATTACAGTACATTACAGTACAAGTCCCCTCTTGCTGTCACAACAATTAGCAACATTCTTGACATCACACATGTCTTGTAGTATAAAGGTACAGTCCACAGGACCGGTCAGTATACGGATGGTGGTGTCTTGCTGCACCTCATATCGGTATGGGATGTAGTGCATGTATAGGTGCTCTCACTCTTAAATTCCGCATTAGATTGACGTGAGTAAGCCTGACGCTCCGGCCGTTTTCCTCCCATAAAACAGCAGTCGGTACGTAATCCGTAAAACCAGGGTTGGCCTCAAAGGAGTTCTGGACGCTCAGGAATAAGGATAAATCTCTTATCCGTGCTGGGGGGTCAAACCGCGTGGAAGGTTATTCACTGGAGTCACTGAATTACTCCCGAGAACATTTCAACGCAGGGTGGAAAATCTGCATCTGCGCGAACGATCAAGGAACAGTGGCTGTAGGGTGTACATTTTGCATATGCAAACTATCCAGTTACATTTTAATTGTCTTGGTATTCGTTCATTACTGAAGCAAAGTAATAATTGCTGAAAATGATAACCACGAAGAGGGAAAAATATTTTCTCTTCGCAATTTTTTAAATAAAAAGTTAGGAATTTTGAATCCTGAACCACTATTCCTCTGTCATCCAGCTCGTAACCATGTTACTGTACTGACTGAACTTCCGCGCCTCCATATTTACTAAGATACATAGGCAATTTTTTTCTCGTCAGAATTCAATATTCATAAACAGGACACAATACCAGTATTATCTAAACTGCTGTAAGACTGAACTGTTTTTCAAACCAACCCAGCTATCTACTTGTGACACACAGGATTTTGCGGTTTACCGACGCTGTTTCGAAGCTTATTTTTTAATACAAGTACATACAAACGTGTTCTGCCGGTCCCAGTTGCCGCGCAGTCTAAGGAGTAGGCCTACGGCCGCTCGCCTGGTGAGACTGTGGGTTCGAATCCCACTGGAGGCATAGATGTCTGTCTGTTGTGGTTGTTTTGTGTTGTCAGGTAGAGGTCTCTGCGACGAGCTAATCGCTCGTCCAGAGGAGACCTACAGACTGTGATGCGCCTTGGAAAGTGATCTATAAACTTCGTGAATGAGGAGGCCCTGGTCCACTGGGGGCTGTCGCGTCAAATAAAATATACCTAGACTCTTGTAAGAGTACAGTGGTTTTGAAAACCAATACAGATATCTAAACGTGAGGCACACAACTTGCCGGTGTAGTGACGCTGTTTCAAAGCTTCATTTTTGAAATTCAGATACGTACCGAAGTGTTCTACAGTTCGTTTACCCCTCCAGGCTGTAATGCTTTATTGTAATTCCGGAGTAATGACTGCCAACACGCGTTAATTCTACTGTGTGGCTGTCTGTTATAATAGGAAATTTATCACGCCACAAAGTCCATAATTGGTTTAAGCTTCAGATGGTGATTCCACTCTGGCGCTATAGAACATGCATATTCTGCAACATGCATATCATTCCGACAGACATTTCACGCAACGCATCCTACGTGGTGCTGTATACAAGATTTCTGTATAAACATGGCGTCTTATAGTGGATATATCTTTAACAATCGGCCATCGAACATGTTACAGCTTAATAATTCCACGGAGCAGAACCTTTCTTCAGGAGCTGACAGTTCCTTAGTTAGTCAAAACCTTTCTCAAATTTCATGGAAACTGGCGCTTCATGACAATTTTCACAACAGCTTGCCACGTGTCCATATCCTGAGCAAAGTTAATACAGCCCCACAGATTTCAAAATTTAGTTCAGTCTGTACTGCACTCCAACAAGACAGTATTCGTCACATTTCACTCCTTGCACTGCAGTACCTTCTTTCCCTTCGAACTACAGCACGCACATTTACGGTTAACTAAACCGAACACAGGCTTTGACGTTTTGCTGACCGTGCATCTCAGTATATTTATCTCAGTAATTAACCAACTTGATGCACGAATTTTTTTTTACAATAAGTTTATTTCATGCCTCTACATGTTTCGAGCACCATGTGCTCATCATCAGGAGGTCAAAATTTTATTATACAGCCTCTGGTATCATCACACTGAAACAAGTGAGTGGTCTAAAATTAATAAAATACAATTCTATAAATATGAGCAAATAGTAGTAAAATTTATGTGTGAATTTTTCGGGTGTGATTACTGTG
>Ga0131853_10016328_pt1 | contig 13548 bp, 14 predicted proteins | sample TergutLab28metaG_FD_92764 | JGI IMG/M metagenome (GOLD analysis project Ga0131853, IMG submission 92764) | Labiotermes labralis P1 segment gut microbial communities from Petit-Saut dam, French Guiana - Lab288 P1 (version 2) (version 2) | ecosystem: Host-associated > Arthropoda: Insects >... | reverse complement strand
ATAAAACCAGTGAATGCCCTAAATCATCCCTCGTTGGTGTCCTTAGGCGTAACCTCTTTGATTTACGGATGCTTTCTGCTTTCTTAGCTTTCTTTAAGCAATTTTAAATTAGATTCACGTGTACTCATTGTACCACCAACTTGAAGAAATGGTGGAAACATGATATACTAAGCGTCGCTGTAGTGGCAGGGTGATACCCTGTGTTTGTAGGTGATGCCTGTTCTATCCCTACTATTCGTCATGAGGTGTTTGCAGCACTTCATGATCGCTACAGTATCTTATTCTAAATGTGCCTTGTTGGCCTTGGATTCATTTTAGCACAGCTTTCCTTAAACTGCAACATTTGGGTTTCCAAAATCAATTATGGAAAATACACTGATGCGGTTAATTTCAACTTGTAAAGTCAACGAATGGTTCCTCATTTCTTTTTACCTCCCAGCTTTTTGGCCGCTTTATTGCCTGCTCTGTTTGCCTTTGTCATGGATTTCCACCGCATTGTGTTTTCACGCAAAAATGTAGTTTTATCATCCACATATCGATTTTCTCGCTGCTGCTTAAGATATTGTTCCCAGCGGGAACGAGACAAAGTATTATCAGCAAGGGCTGCACGTACCGCACATCCCGGTTCTGTTTGATGCTTGCAATCACTAAACCGGCACCGATCAAATAACTCCTCAACATCGGAAAAGCCTATACTAATACTTTCTTCCGCATCATACAGCCCAAGTTCCCGCATACCCGGTGTATCTATTACCATGGCGCCGGAGGGAAGCATAAAAAGCTGGCGATGTGTAGTAGTGTGACTGCCCTTAGATACATCTTCGCGGCGGGTTTCCCTAACCTCCATCAAATCTTCATTTGCGAGGGCATTTAGCAGACTGGATTTGCCAACACCGGACATACCCAAAAAAACAATGGTTTTAGCGGGTTGAAGATAATCGGCCAGTTCGCTAAGCCCAAACCCTGTGTGACTTGAAATGGCATGAACCGGCACCCCCGGCGCAGCCTCTCGCACTTCATTTACTTGCGGGGTAAAATCCGTGGTTAAATCTGCCTTTGTTAATATAACCACAGGCTGCACACCCGGTCGTATAGGCTTGCCATTCTCAGCAGAGACTGTCAGCTCGCTTCCCCGTGCTTGCGTTAGATAACGTAATATACGATTTACACGAAAATCTCGATTGAGAGATGTGACGATAAACACATAATCAAAATTGACTGCAACGACCTGCTCGCGATTTGCCTTTATATGGGCAAAACCATGACCGGAAAAATCTGACCGTGAAAATTTGGAATGACGGGGAAGCAGCCCGGATATACGGGATGCACCATGCTCGTTATATTGTAATTGCACGAAATCACCTACACAGGGAAGGTCAGCCCGTACTTCTGCATCATATATAAATGTGCCTTTCAAGACAGCCGCTACCTCGCCATACTCTGTGATAACAGAATATTGATTACGGCGAAATTCCACAACTCTCCCGGGGATAAGCCCATCGGGTAGCACTTCGGTTTCTACATAGCCATATTGCTTTAAGTCTATCATTTATTTTCTCCTTATACTGATCCGGATTAATATCAAATTATTTTTGGACGCAAAAATGCCGCAGACAAGTAGCCTCCTAGGAAGCTACTGTTTGCGGCAATAAAAAAAGACACGACCTTGCATCGTATCCCTGGATGCCAGGTTGAGCAGCAAATGATATTTGCTTACAACCAACCCATCAACAGCAGTATTCACGAAAGGTTACCAATTAACGGCGCGGCAAAAATACGGGCAATATCCCGCCTTTTAATACTTTAGCTGGCACCGGATATTCTGTTTTAGGTTTCAACCACCAATACAAATTTAGCACTCATACACATACACCTCTTTCGAAAATTATTTTAGTTATTGCGAATTTACATGAATCAATACACTACGAGTGTATCATTGCAAGATTGGAGTAGTCAATGATAAAAAACGACTATAATCATTTGTTCCTAATTAACATTGGCTTACTACTTTAAAAGCCCTCTTGACGCATTTCTATACATCAGTTACAATGAACCCTGCTATGTATAGCAAATCCAATTTCAAACCATTTCGGTTTGAAATGAAATCGCTATAAATCAGAAAATCAAACGCGTTTAGGAGGTGACATTTTTGGCAAATATTAAATCGGCAAAAAAGCGTATCGCTGTTAGCGCCAAAAAGCAATTGCGCAACAAAACCATTAAATCTTCTACTAAGACAGCCGTAAAAAAAGTACTGGCAGCTGTAGAAGCTGGGGATAAAGCTCAATTGACAGAAACCCACAGGCTGGCGGTAAAGGCTATCGATCAAGCAGCGTCTAAGGGTATTTATCATAAAAATACCGCTTCCCGTAAAAAATCACAGCTGGCTAAGCTTGTAAACGGGTAAGCACGTACGAAACGCTCTGCGGTCGCGGGGTGTTTTTTGCTTTATAAGCAAAAAATCACCGCAAATAACCCACACTAATTTTGCGTTTAAAACGCACTTTAGCAATGATAAGGGGGAACTTCTTATGGAATATACCACTTTTGGCAACACAGGATACAAGGTATCTAAACTGGGATTTGGCGCTATGCGCTTGCCAATGACAGAGGTCAATGGACAAAAAGCCATTGACGACGACAAAGCCATCCCTTTAATGCAGCGGGCATTTGATTTAGGCGTCAATTATATCGACACCGCCCCATACTACTGTGATAAACTAAGCGAACCCGCTGTAGGCAAAGCCCTTAAAGGCTATCGTGACAAGATCTATGTCTCTACTAAAAATCCCATTGAAGATATTTCCGGCGACAACTGGCTTAAGCGTTTAGAAACTTCTTTAAAAAATCTGGATACAGATTATATCGATTTCTATCACTTTTGGGGGATTGGACTGGAAGGTTTTAAATCCTGGCAGGGACAAGAGTTTGGCCCCATCGAAGCTGCCCGCAAAGCCAAGGAAGAGGGGCTGATTAAACACATCTCCTTCTCTTTTCATGACGATGCTAAAAATATGCCGGAGATCATCGACAGTGGATTATTTGAATCCGTGCTTGTTCAGTATAATTTACTGGATCGCTCTAACGAAGAAAATCTAGCCTATGCTAATGCTAAGGGTCTTGGCGTGGTTGTCATGGGTCCTATAGGCGGCGGACGGCTGGGAGCGCCCAGTCAGGTGATCCAAGGACTACTTAAAGACAAGCCTAAAAGTTCTGCCGAAGTAGCCATGCGTTTTGTACTGGCTAATCCAAATGTGCATATCTCCCTTTCCGGTATGAGTACAATGGCTCAACTGGAAGAAAATGTGGAGCTGGCTTCCAGGCCAGGGCATTTAACAGAAGAAGAACGGGCACGAGCGGTAGCCATGATGGCAGAAAACCGCAAATTTGCCGAGTTATATTGCACCGGCTGTGATTACTGTATGCCATGTCCGCAAAACATCAATATCCCTCATATCTTTGGAATCATGAACAATCACAGGGTGTACGAAATAACCGACTACGCTAAAGGACAATATAAGGAAGTAGTGGAAGGCACCGGTTGGGTCAAGAGTGCTGATGCTTCCAAATGTACAGAATGCGGTGCTTGCGAAACCAAGTGTCCTCAAAAGCTTCCTATTATTAAACAGCTGAGAGAAACGCATGAAGTGTTAAGCTGTTAATACTGATTTGAGGCCATTTGCAAATTAATTGGCTATAAGCAAAAGCCAACAATTTAGAGGACGAAGTATGGCAAAGAAACATAGAAAATCCAAAAAGCGTAGCAAAAGAAATGCTCGGATAAGTGGTCTGACGATCGTAATTTCCGGAGCTATTCTTGGCATATTTATGTTGATTGTGGCTAATATTTATTTTGATACTCGGCCCCTTTTGGCACAAGCGGATGCGCTTATTTCTGTTGCGACAGATAATTCACCGGCCGAACTGACAACTGCTGGATTTGCTTCTGAGGCAGCGGATGAAGATATATCAGATACAATAGAAGATATAATATACGAAGAAACCGCATATGAAGAGACAACATACATAGAAGAAGCCGCATACCCGGAAGAGACTTTGATCGCTCCACTGTATGCGACTTCTTCTTATCCCTCAGAGCCTCAAGAACCTGCTCTTATCCCCATCCCTACTCCATATCCCAGCCAGTCAGCTTATACAACCATTACTATATCTGCCGCCGGAGATACGACCTTAGGCGGCGATTCCCGTTGGGCCGGATACCATCGCTTTATGATGGAATTTGAGCGAAACGACAGGAATCATTCCTACTTCTTGCGCAATGTACGGGACATTTTTGAAGCCAGCGACCTGGCCATTGTCAACCTTGAAGGCACACTTACATACGCAGAAGAACACATGGACAAAGAGTTTGTGTTTCGAGGTCCACCCCACTTTGCCCGGATACTTTCTTACGGTGCAGTAGATGTAGTGACCATCGCCAACAACCACACTATTGATTATTTTGACAGAGGCTATAGAGATACTATCAGAGCCCTTGAAGCAGTAGATGTAGCTTATTTTGGCAATGAGTTTAATACTATTTTGGAAGTAAACGGCATCCAAGTGGGATTATTTGGCTTTCGTATTTGGAATGCCGATCTAGCCAATAGAAATCGCATTACAACAGCAATCAACGATCTTCAAAATCGAGGCGCTCAATTGATTATCGCTTACCATCACTGGGGCGACGAACATGTGAATATGCCTAATAATATCCAAAGAACTATGGGGCGGTTTACCATCGAAAACGGCGCACATCTGGTTTTAGGATCACATCCCCATGTCATACAGGGCATAGAAGAGTACCGCGGTAGAAATATTGTTTACAGCTTGGCTAACTTTTCTTTTGGAGGTAATAGTAATCCATCAGATCAGGATACTTTTATTTTTCAGCAGACTTTTACTTTTTACAATGGTAAACTGATCGATACGAATGACACGCATATCATCCCTGTACTGATTTCTTCTACACGGGCTTACAATAATTTTCAGCCCACTGTGGCTACCGGTGCCGATGCGGATCGGATTTTAGGGCGATTATATACTTATAGCGGGTGGCTGGATTAGCCACTCATTTTTTTTTTGCTTTTTTAAATTTAGCTATTGACAAACAAGTTTATTTAATACATAATACCCTCGTGAAACTGGTTATCATTTAGCAACCACCATCACTAAGGAGGGTTATTATGAAAAAATTTATCTGCACAATCTGTGGTTACGTACATGAAGGATCCGAGGCACCTAACGAATGTCCTCAATGTAAAGCTCCTGCTGCCAAATTTAATGAGCAATGCGGTACAGGACTGGCTTTTGCCGACGAACATAGAATTGGCGTTGCAAAAGATGCCGATCCCGAAATCCTTGAGGGACTTAGGCAGCATTTTCTTGGAGAATGTACCGAAGTGGGTATGTATCTCGCCATGAGCCGTCAAGCAGACAGGGAAGGCTATCCGGAAGTTGCAGAAGCCTATAAAAGAATAGCCTTTGAAGAAGCTGAGCATGCCGCAAAATTTGCAGAGCTGCTGGGCGAAGTGGTTGATGTGTCTACCAAAAAGAATCTCGAGATGCGCGTAATGGCAGAGCATGGTGCCACACAAGGCAAAAAAGATATCGCCACAAGGGCAAAACAGCTTAATCTCGATGCCGTACACGATACCGTACACGAAATGTGTAAAGACGAAGCCCGTCACGGTATGGCATTCCAAGGTTTATTAAATCGGTATTTTAGTTAATATTCCCAGACACTTAAAAGATTTTCAAGGTCTGGTGCAGCTCTAGCGTTCATACCATTTCGCTTGAGCTGCCCACATATCCGCATATTTACCCGGGCGAGACAGTAACTCCTCGTGCGTACCTGTGTCAACAATTTGCCCGGCATCCATCACAATAACCCTATCAGCCAGCTTAACCGAGCCTAAGCGATGGGTTACAATCACAGCACATTTACCCGTCGCCAGTTTTTGAAACTGTTGATACACTCGGCTTTCTTCTATGGGATCAATGGCAGCAGTGGGTTCGTCAAGGATCACAAAATCATTTGTCCGGTATAGACCCCGGGCTATGGCCAAGCGCTGCCACTCTCCCCCTGATAAATCTATCCCATCAAATTCCGGCGACAGCATGGTATCCAAATCATATTCTAATCTCACATCGGCTTCTTTTAGGACTTGACTTATCCGTCTATCCTGATCGACGCCGATTTCTTTTTTTCTATTAGCATTTACTCTATCACTAATCGTCACATTTTCCCTTATAGTCATCTTATATCTCTGATACTTTTGAAATACTCCGGATATTTTAGGATACGCGGAGGTCAAATTTTGAGAACTGACACCGCCTATAGTCACTGTGCCATCATCGGGCCGATAAATCCCTGTAAGCAGCCGTACCAACGTACTTTTACCTGCGCCATTTTCTCCTACAATAGCTACGGTTTCACCTTTTTCAATAACCAAAGCCAAGTCACTTATGGCAGGCTCTTTCCGTCCCGGATATGTTAGAGAGATACTTTCCGCCACTATCCCTTTGGAAAAATCGACGGACTCCTCTGTTCCCATCCGTTCCGGCATATCCAGCATACGTATAAAATTGGCTACTTTGCCTATATCCTTGCTTCTTTGCCCCAGATTTTCATTAACGATCTCGTCCATAACAGAAAATATCATGCTAAGCGCTCCAAACACTGCGGCAAAGGCTCCAACCGTAATGACACCTGCCATAGCTGCATTAAACAACAGCAAAGTAGCAATCGCCATTCCCGCAAAAGATCCAATATTAAGCAACAGCTGCAAAAGTGTTGTTTTACGCTCCGCGTGCCACTCCTTATCGGTTAGTAACATCATTGTATCGTCATATAGTTTATGAAAAAAGGAAAATGCCCCAAGTATACGAGTCTCTTTAAAATATTCCCTATCACATAGGGTCCTTTGATAATATTCGTACTGTCGGCGCAAGGGCGCGTTTTCTTGTTCCAGCTTAGTAAATACCCTCACCCGCACCAATTGAGCAATAAGCGCCGGGATAAAAGATAAGGCCAAAGTCACTACAAGCATGGGAGAAAGCCAAAATAAATACGCCCCTACAGATATAAAATATACTACGTAAAAAAGCGCCAAATCAGTAAAGGTCATGGAAAAATAAGGGATGATATCTACGGATTCTCTCGCTTTGTTTAAGTCGTCCAAAAAATCCGTATCCTCAAACCGAACCGGGTCCATCCTCTGCAGCTTTTGAAACAGATGCATCCTAATACGCCCCGATGTTTTACTGTTTTTTACCACGATCATAAATGCGTACAAACCGTTTAAAATCTGCTGAGCAAAAACAACTACAGCCATCCACAGCAATGGCGTTACCGCCTGCCTAAATCCAATTTCACCTGCAGCTGCCTGGGTAATTCCATCAAACAATCTTTGCGTAGCAATAATCGCAAGAGTCCATGATAGGGCATGCAGGGCAGAAAGTATCATTTGAAACCCATTAAGCCAGGGCGCTGCCATAAATTGCAAAGGTACAATCCGCCTTACTACTGTAAACGCGCTCATTGATACCACCCCCTTTGAGACTCAAACATTTCGAAATAGACTCCGGCGGCGGCTGTCAATACTTCATGACTGCCTCGTTCAAGGATACGTCCATTGTCAATGACTAAAATTTCGTCCGCCAGCTTGGTGGACCCTAAACGATGGCTGATAAATATCGTCATTTCACATGTGCCATCCATCATTTTTTCAAACTCGTCGTATATTTTACTTTCGGAAATAGGATCCAGCGCGGCAGTAGGTTCGTCCAGTATTTTTACAGGCGCACGACTCATTAAAGAACGGGCAATCGCTACCCGTTGCCATTGACCTCCCGAAATATCCTGACCTGTATCTTTTATCCGTCCCAAAGGCGCCGCAATACCTCCGTTTAGATCTCCAATCGTCTCGTCAAGACCTGCTAAACTTGCTGTTTCCTCCACGCGTTTCTGCCTTTGCCCCTGGCGATGTTCTTTGTTTATCCGAGCTATGTCTCCAATCGCAATATTATCCTCAAGGGATATATAATATCTGGCGAAATCCTGATATATCACAGAAAACATCGCTTTCAAAGCGCCGACTGAATATGTGCGCAACTCTTTGCCGTTGATTAAAATTTCGCCTTCATATTCGGTATACAAACCGGTTAGCAATTTAGTGACCGTCGTCTTGCCCGCACCATTTTTTCCAACAAAAGCATAATGCTTCCCACTTTCTAATACAAATGACAGCCCGTCCAATACATAATGATCCCCTGTCGGATATTTGAAACGAACCTTCCGAAATTCTAAAGATGAGAAATGTGCGGGCTCTTCATCGGGTTGATCTAAGGCACTTTCCAGGCTGCTTAATGCTGTAAAAGCTGTGAGATCCTGCATATACTCCCTTGCCTGTGACATCTGCCCCAAAGCTCGGGATAACTGCCAGCCCAGCTCCTGTACCATGCCAAAAACCGCAGCCACAATCCCCATAAACATACCTGCCGACAAATCCCCTGCCATCACAGGGTTAATCAAGGTCAACGCCACCAATAAGGCAATAGCAACCAAAGTCATACTGGACGCCTTAACGATCAGGTCAGTCTTTAATGTAACCATCAAACGAAGTATCCGCCCGGCTTCATATTGCTGCTGCCAGTCTTCCATGACCCCAGTGCCATAGTTAAACAGAGTACGTTCGTCACTATTTTCTCTGCCGGTTAGTACTTCGTCCAAATAATCCGTGCGGCGTTGAAATTTTTCCGAATCCCGCAGGGATTGGTATCGCTTTTTGCCCACCCAGGCAGCCAACCAAAACATGGGAACCGAAAAAGCTAAAATGACCAAAGCCGCCCACCATATCTGGACAAAAATAAGCATAAAAAAAGAGACAATACTAACCACCAACCCAATAAAACTCGCAAACCCTCCAAAGCCCTCCATAACGGCCTGAGAAGGATCACGAGTTACCCGGGAAATAAGTTCCCAGCTTTCGGCATTTTCGATATGCTTGTAATCTAGCGCAGCATGCTTTTTTACCATAGCAGGGTTTAACTGTTGCTTAAGCTTTAAGCGGATGCGAGCGGCAAACAACTCAGTGGCGGAGCTAATGGTTTTGATTAATATAAGCATCAATAACAGTAGCGTGAGCGGGATGTAAATATCACTTTGAGTCGCGGTACCTTGTAATACGGCTGTGGCAGTATCTACAAAGTGAGCCGTGGCAAGGGCTATCCCCGCCATTGGTAAAATAGCTTGTACTAAGGATAGCAAGATATAAAGGCATGTACTTATTGGTGCGGCAGTGTAAGCAAGCGTTATTGTGTCTATGGCTTTGTAGTTAATTTTTGATATAAACATCATTTTTCCTCTGAATTTTTCCAAGAATCTGTTTCGGGTAATTATATCATACTCGGAAAAATGCTTTGGAAAAATGCTTGACATTTTTGTCGCAGAGGTTTATACTACTCACCATTGACACGACAACCGCAACAGATCACTTACAGATGAATCCCTTAAGAGTTTATGAGGCAATCGATGTACGCCCAGATATCTCAGTCGGTAGAGCAGAGGACTGAAAATCCTCGTGTCGGCGGTTCGATTCCGTCTCTGGGCACTTTAAAAAGTTTTTAGGAAGTGACAACATTGAGAAATGGGACAAGTATCAACTTTGTCCCATTTCTTTTTTTGTGATTTGGACAAATTAAATGTATATCTAGACACGGGGATTTTTGCAAGGTTTTTAAGTAGTCCTTGAGTCATGTTTTTTCGTTTCCCCTCATATCATTTCAATAGATATGGAGGGATTTATTTTGAAAAGAATCAATTTTTTCAACAACGATGCTATAAAGGAATTAACGTTAGAGGATAGTTTCGAGAAATTTATTAACCATAAACAAGCATTAAGCAAAGCGGAAGATACAATAAAATACTATACTCAAAGGTTTGGGCAATTTTCTTTATACATTATAGAAACAACATCAATAAAATATGTTCATGAAATAACAGAGGAAGAAGTAGAAAGCTACATAGCATATAAGCGAGAGCTGAAACCAGATATATCAAATGCTACTATAAACAATCATTTAAGGGCTATTAGGTGTGTTTTGTATTATTTAATGGACAAAGGGTATATGAGCTATTTTAAAATATTGCTTACAAAAACCAAAAACAAGCCCAAAGACGGATATTCTCAGGAAGACCAAGAAAAGTTGTTGAAAAAACCAGACCTCAAAAAATGCAGCTTCCCAGAGTATAGAAACTGGGTAATAATATGTCATTTGCTTGCTAGTGGCAACCGTTCACGAACAATTAGAGGGATAAAAATAAAAGATGTAGATTTAAAAAGGCGTGTTATTATGCTCACTGAAGTTAAAAACGACGAAATATATGAGATGCCAATAACAAGTGAATATTACCCTATACTTTCTGAATATATGAGTATAAGAAAAGGTGAACCGGAGGATTATTTGTTTTGTAGCCAATACGGAACAGGACTAACCTCAGGAGGATTGCGCGCAATAATGCGTAAATATAACTTAAAGCATGGTGTAGACACCACCAGCCTACACAGGTTTAGAAATACATTTGCTATCAACTGGATAATTGCTGGTGGTTCTTCAAAGAAGCTACAATACGCATTAGGGCATAGTGATTCAAAGATGGTTGATGAGTACATAAAAATGTACGGCAGAGAACTAACAGATGATTATAGTAAATATACGCCATTATCAAACTTCAAAGGGAAGATTGATAAGCGTAAAGTGAATATGAAAAGGGACTAATCTCAGAGATTAGATAAGTTTAATATAGGGTGGAAAGCTTTAATCAGCTGACTACCCTATTTTTATTCTACGGCAAATAAATCATTGGAAGTACAAAAATTTTACACAATATATTTATAGTAAAGATATATCTTGAATATAACAAAAAAGTATTGTACAATTTGTAAAGAGATAAAAAAACAAGAAGCATATAAGCCTCACAAATAACCAGATAGTAGTAGGATATTGACACACAAATAGTTATATCGTATAGTTTGTCAAAATAAAAAACTTTTTGAAATTCTACGGAAACATAATTTAAGGGGGGCTATTCTTATGAAAAAGGTAATAAACATAATTCTTGTTATTGCCATAGCTATGATTGTATATGCCGCAGTTGATGAAGAGACATTAGAAGAAACTGGTCGTATAGTTGTTGATATTGCGTATAGCATAGGAAGTTTTGTTGTAGATTCTACTCCCGGAGCTATGGGAGCAGTTCGGAATGTGTTAAATGAAATAAATGCGAATAATACTGACAATAGGCAAACACAAAATGGACTACTACCAAATCAAGGAGCAGTTGAGGGAGATATTCAAAGTGCCCCTCCGGTAGATGCAGGGCGACAAGGTAAACATGTTTCTGGACATAATAATCATGACCCTGAAAGGTCTCAATGGCCTGAAGGGCAGACAGGTGTTAGAGAGACACAAGAAGGGTGGAAGAATGGTCAATTATTGCCTGATGGGACTATAGTTTGGGATGTCGGACGTGTTATTGGGTCAAATGATGAAACAGGTGTTAGAGTTCATAAAGATAATAACGGCAGAATACATGGATATCCTGTAAATCCAGAGCGATACTTATCAAGATAGCAAAATTAAGGGGGAGAGAAATGTTATTAACCAACTTGGGGGCAGTATGTGTTGATATTAACCAAGAAGAATATAATTACAAAGCAATTAAGCTAAGCAATAAGGAAAAAAGATTTGTAGTCGATGGGCGTTATTTAATAGTGATAGACACTGCGATGTTTAAGACGCAAGTAGTAGAGATACAATGCAGAATACTTTTTGACGATATGTATAAAGAGCGATTAGTGGAGTCCGGAGAAGATTTAGCCCTTATCAGCTTTGTTTCTGATTGTGAAAAAGTTAGTATTGGGACAAATGAATTTTTCAGTATAGATGGTGTTCACTATGAATATATGAATGACGGAATAAAAATAATTTTTGAGAAACATGCAGATGTCAAACAAATTGTTTTTGGAATTGCATGGAAACACATGAGGGATATAGAAAAAGAACAGATTTATACTTGGCTTGCGGCCGACCCTACATAATTAAGTTGAATAAAACTACATCAATGAAAACGAATAAATTGTAAACCAGTAATAAGTTTTAAAAATGCTATCTCAAGCTCAAATCTTGTAATAGCATTTTTTGTTGTATTTCTAAAGCAAGATTAGCTATATATTTCTAAATATCATCAATGAAGATACACGTAATCGATATATACAATTGACTATTCATCCAATGTTATGTATAATTATAGCAGAAAACAAATATTAGGGGCACTATGTTGTAAAACGTAGAAATGGGGGGCCAGCCTCATGGATTGGTAAGTGTTTTATTTAAAAGCTAAATTGAATAAATATCGGAGAAAATTAGCAAGTAAGCTTGTAAGAAACTCATAGGTTAGAGCGAATACCAGCAAAAATATAAGCCGCATGAGGGAGTTCTGATTTATTAACTCTTTTATGTGGCTTATATTTTATTCTATTGTTATATATGTAAAACATATATATGCTCAAAAGAGCAAAATTCAGATGGAGAGGAGTGTTATCATGAAGGAACGAAAAGAGCATTACCCATATAAGATAAGGGTAACACGGGTTGGCTGGTTTACAGGCATGAGTTGGGAAATAGCTGATAAGATTGATGATATTATATTTCGATTTAAATGTTGGCGTTCTCAAAAGAAAAAAACTTAAACTCAAATAACCAAAAATCTTTTCAGAAGGATGGTACAAGTGTGCCATCTCTCTAATTTTATATATTGAAAGTATAATAACGATAAAAGAATAATCAGAGTTAATTCAGTAATGAATTGTAAGCTTGATATATAGGGTTACATCAAACACATTGGAGAGCGTATTCAGAGCTTATAGTGAGGAGAAGAGGAGGTTAAGAGAAAATGATTGGAGATATCAAGGACATTTTAGACATACTTTCCTTTTTGTGTGATAGTGATGAAACATTAGAAATAATTGCAGGAATATTAGATGATGATGGTAAAGGTGAAGCAAGAGGAATATATAATACTCAAAATGTTTTACCTATTATCTTAAAATTATGGAATGAAGAGAAAGTATACGCCGGTATACCAAAGCAGACTGCTGATATGCTTAGCTATGAATGGTGTCGTGTTGAAAAAATAGATATGCAACAAATACATGAGTATTGGTTTAGAATCACAAAAAAGGGAAGAGACTTTTTTGAAAGTATAAACAATACATAAAAATTGCAAACTAGTAATAAATTTCAAAAATGCTATTTCAAGTTTATGTCTTGCAATAGCATTTTTTTCTTACATTTCTAAAGCAAGAAGAGTCATAAATCATTTTAGTTATATATCTCTAAATATCATCATAAAATTAAAAAAAGTCGTAAAGTTCATAACTTTAGGACTTTAAATATTTCTCTGCTCATTAATAAAATTATACAGTGTCGTTAATGAGAAAGTCAAGCTATTTTCCTACACAAAACACATAAATATCCCCTTGT
>Ga0131853_10016326_pt1 | contig 13550 bp, 11 predicted proteins | sample TergutLab28metaG_FD_92764 | JGI IMG/M metagenome (GOLD analysis project Ga0131853, IMG submission 92764) | Labiotermes labralis P1 segment gut microbial communities from Petit-Saut dam, French Guiana - Lab288 P1 (version 2) (version 2) | ecosystem: Host-associated > Arthropoda: Insects >... | reverse complement strand
CGTACAATATTTTACGCCGTCTTGTAAATGTGAATTTGGGTCTCCACAGCGGTTCGTATCCGGATCAAGACCGCTTACCGCAGTGGCCTAGATAAGCTCTCGGGTGCCACCCAATAAATATTATGGAAGGTACTGCCATACGTGACAGGGATCCAGGATAATGGCGTCTGTCAGAGAAACGGCATCCGCCCGGAAAACATGGCAACTGACATTTTATAAATATAGGCGCCCTCCCGCGCCGCTGGATCTGCTGGGACCGTATCAGTGCTAGTGACTGGCCACCGGCTAGTGCCAAGTTAAAGAAACTTACGCGTAACGTAACACCGAGACATTCACGTGACTTCGACTTTTCAAAGTGGCCACAATAACTTTGAATTTATTTGCGTCACACGTGTTGTTGTTTATCAGAGTCTGCACACAAATTAGAGGGTGTTATTTTTATTATTATCATCATTATTAATATTATTAGCGTATGTTTTATTTCTTTTAAATACCCGCTTTTCTCTTACGTTCACTTGGTTTTTGCAAAATATATCGGACACAGCTAACAGCAAAATTTCGGCGCGACAAATTCTTCATAAAGTCTCACTGTTTATGTCTTAATTATCGTTCATGCAAAGTGCGTCTTAAACTCGATACTGTATCCGCTCGAAGAAGGAAGTTCTAATGATTATTACTCTATACATTCTTTGCCTTACTTACCCTTCAGGCATGTCGAATATTCTTTGTGCCGTGGCCAATTTCATGTCCGGCTGTACAGTTGTTTTCGTATTTGTGTAGAAACCGACTGTGTTGAGGGGTGCCGATATAGCTTGTTTTCTATTGAGTATATTTTATTATACATTTTTACAACCATTTTTACAACATTCCTTATCAATTCAGGAAAATAGTCTGGGAGATATTATCGTAAGAGTACTTGGGTCCCTTGAGCATGGTACGATATACTTATTCCGCGTAAAAACAAATTTCTTTAGAAGTCCAATATAGAATATAACGAAAATCCTTCCAGTTGGAAACGATTTGTACCTTTCGGACATACAGACGCACATGAATGTAAAAGCCGTCGATTTTGTTATCAGCCAATCTACCTAAAAATGTACACTGGTTCACAGCGCACTGCCACGCCCCCGTACAATTTCACAGCTTGGTACAGAGACAGTTTAACCTTTACCAATGTACTGCACACTCACCTCCACCCTCTCCATCCTGCGTGCCAGTCCGACCAATTTGAGCCCCTTCTTCGTGAGTTCTGCAGCGATGGCTGCTCCAATGCCGCTGCTTGCTCCTGTTACCACAGCCACGCGCCCTGACCAACGCTCCATCTGACAAACACAAAGCAGTAATTCTCTCAATTAACAGCACGTTGTATATTGACAGTGAAGTGATATTTCCTGCAAGTCTGCCTTCCCTATAACCATTCTTGCGTATTCTGAACTATCACTAATGCTTGCTATCAATGCTCTATCTAGGCAGACGCCATTGAAATGCGGACACGTGTTCCCAGCGACTGAAATTACTCAGAATTCAAAGTTCAAAGCCGAAGACACAAGTATCTGCTTCCTCCGAAACATCCGTATGTATCAGTGCTATAATATCATATACGAGAATATTTTAATATTGATATTTGCTGGCGTGCGCACCTCAGCTCCCAGAGAGCAAGATCAATTAGTTTATTGCATCTGACTCATTATAACAGAATCCTTCTGGACCAAGCAGCAAAATTTATGTCGAAGAATTCAACGACTTCTACAGAACTCGACGATTCGTTGCCTACTTCACATAAGCCAACTCTATGATCACACACTTTCATATAATTTAAGCTACAGTTTAACTTGGCCTAATATTGCGCCTGCGTCCTGATTACCGGGTTTCCCTCACTTCATTTTTGTGGTCATATTTTTAGAAATATTTATTATCCTTCTCATGCGTTCTACATGCTTCAATCATCAGTTCCGTTCTGCATACAGTATAAGAAGCGTGACTTATGATAAGTGTTTTCGATTTACCTCTGTCAGATGATCTTGTCAAATGACTGTAGAGCACGCCTGAATTCGGCTTTTGTACAGATGGTCATTTATGTAAGTCACAGTGACTCTGCAATGTTATCCAATGTCACGACGAGTTTTGCTGCTTTGCATTCTCGCGTAGCAACAGTATGTGGAAATAGCTTTACAAGATATGTTGCACATTATATTATTTCCTAGCTGAAAACTGTGGATGCGCCTGGTGGTGAAAATGAAATAGGTGAAAGTGTATACAGTGCCTCTTTTCAGTTTCAGTCATTAGCGGTTGCTCTGCCATCTATAAACAAATATAATAAGCATTGCTCCTTACGTTAAGATTTGTCCACCACAAGCAGATGTGTTGTAATCTTTGTTCGATGGATGTGTGTTCATTGTTTTGCACGTTTTGGAATTATTTAAAACGTAAAATAATTTTTCAAGAAGATATTTAAAAAGTTTTGTGTTCCTGTGTTTTTACTTGATGTATGATTTAGGGTGCAGGAGAAAATTCACAGTTTATTCTAATCTATATAATATAAACAGCTTGATTGCTAATTAAACGGAACCACTAATTTGTGTTATTATTCCTTTAGAGCTAGGAGGGTGTCATCCCCGTTGTGTGTGTGAAACTAGGAAAATTGTATGCAGTCAAGCACAACTGTGTCGCATGAGGTGTATTTAATGAATATCTAGTGGAAATCTTCATGTTTCGGCCTGCACTGGCCATCTTCAAGTTGTCTTAGTGGAACTTAAGATCTTACTATAAGATTTCTACACCACGTGCGCGTGCATATATTTACATTGAACCGGAACGATGGGCCAAGTTCCAACATATTACAGTACAATCAGGATATAAATTCATTTTGCTCCCAGGAACATTCCACGAAGCAAGTCAGGCAAAACAAGACAAATGTTAGATCCAGCAGCCGTAGGAGAGGTCATAAAAATGTAATTAATAACAATTCGAAAGTAAGGACCGTAGCACGTCCGTAGTTCTTGTGTTTGAGAAAAGCTGAAGCTACTCGATCTACAGGGTTTAATTGTGAAGATGTGAAAGCAATTTTTGAGAATGTATAGGAACTGATGTCAAGACACAATATTACGTCTAGTAAAATAAGTTACTTAGATGAGACTGGAAGTTCCACCGTTTATATTTGTCCAAAAATTATCTGTGGTAATGCAAGCAAGCAAGTGGAGATTGTGGAGAATGGCACAGTGTTTGTAGAATTAAGATAGACCAACTAGATTTCACTTGTTTTTATTTAATTTTTTACTACTCAACAGGTTTCATATGTTATTACATCAATTCTCAGGAGCTTGCGACTTATTTGTTGAGTCATTTCATGGGTTGTATTGCTCTGGTTCGATGTGTGTTGGTGTTACGTTGTGGTTTGCCTTGTGTGGTATGGTATTCGGATGCAGGTTGAAGAATTGCTTCAGACCTGTGTACTACCTACATACTACATGCATACTAACTCTTTACTACTTGTACTAGCATCTGAGACTGCAAGTTAGTTCAGAAGTTGACCTTTACCATTCTTCTTTTCCTATATTACGTCGTAAATCTATTACATTTTATTTGACTAGTGTGAAGTGTCAGAGGAAGAATCTCCGTACGTGGGCAACATAATACCAATCATCATGACGCCATGTTCAAGTGGAGTGTAAATTTGAATTTAGGATGTCGTTATAGCCTGCAAAGTACGCAGTGTCTGATAAGCAGCTGAATTTTTGTACGTTCTGTTGTAGAATTCTGTGTGTTTCAACGGGAAATGTTTAACGTTGGTGATATTTGATCAGCCTTTAGTCCACTGTTGCATTGGGATCTACTGTTCTGCATGACAAGTTTTGAGGTATATCTGAATGTCACTGCTGCAATGAATTCGAACCTAACCCAAACTGACAGGTTCCAGAAGGGATTCTGCATTGCAAATACGCCTGATTTAACGGAGCACGTTGATGGAAGACTGTAAGCAGATGGTCGACAGTGAGACGGTATGACAGTGAGGATCGAGGCTGTTCCTGTCCTTAAGGCGAAGTTGCTGTTGGACTCGAACCCTAGAATTTCACCACTTGAACTCTCCTACTTTCTCCTTCTAGTTCGTCTGCACAGCAACTCTAGACATTATCTATAAGCGAGCAAGTTGTTTCAGATTATCGGTTTCCTGGAGACCCAAGAATGCCACGTGCAGTTTGCTTTTGAGAAATTAGAAGTGAAGCCTTTCTGAAGAGCAACTCCGTTTCGGCGGCTGATCCAATTATTTAGACCACATTGGCACGATGTTGTTATGACCTGTCAGTCTGTATTTGGCTGACGTATGTAGGAACGTTGCTAATTGCAATAAAAATATAATAATAATAATAATAATAAAATTAATCTGTCACATGGAATATTCTGTAATTTGTTGTATAGGACAGGGCAGGGGAGGGCAGGCAGGGTAGTGCTGGGCAGGGCAGGGCACAGTGTTTCCCTGTCGGTATGAAGGCATTGACATTCGTCTGAAACTGGCAGAAAATGAAGAATAAATTTATGTTCCCTAGTCAAAGAGAATTTTACGTTTTTTTTTTATTATCCGGACCAACAAACGCACTATATATATATATGATATAACGTAGACCCTGCTACATGCTTCGATGTATCTGCAGCATCTTCAGGAAGACTTTTCCTTCCTAGATTGCTACAGTTAGAAAAATCGTTAGTGTTAAAAACTTAATAAGCACATTAGATTAAAACTTTTACAGTTGATGATAAAATAGAAACTACAAAAAGCTGTGAGCTGTCAGCTGTTAAAATTGCGGTTCTTGGGAGTGGCATTGCGGCACCGTTTGTGGTGCCTAAAGTGGCACTGGCACTGGGTTTGTGGTGCCTAAAGTAGCACTGGGGCTGGGTTTGTGGTGCCTAAAATGTCATTTGGGCTGGGATTATGGTGCCGAAAGCATCACTGTGGCAGCGTTTGTGGTGTCCAAAGTGGCACTGCGGAAGAGTTTGTGGTGCCTAAAGCGGCACTGGGGCAGGGTTTGTTGTGCCTAAAGTGGCACTGGGGCAGGGTTTTTGGTACCTACATTGGTACTGGGGAAGGGATTTTGGTACCTAGATTGGCACTTGGGCAGGGTTTGTTGTGCCTAAATTGGCACTTGGGCTGTGTTTGTGGTGCCTAAACTAGCACTGGGTCTGGGTTTGTGGTGCCTAAATTGGCAATGGTGCTGTGGTTGTGGTGCCTAATATGGCATTCAAGCAGGGTTTGTGGTGCCTAAATTTGCACTGGGACGGGGTTTGTGGTGCTCAAAGTAGCACTGGGGCTGTGTTTTTGGTGCCTAAAGTGGCAATGCGTCTGTGTTTGTTGTGTCTAAATTGGCTCGGAGGGGTTTGTGGTTCTTAAATTTGCCCTGGGTTTGGGTTTGTGATGCCTAAAGTGGCACTGGGGCAGTGTTTCCGTGACTAAATTGGCACTGAGGCATGGTTTGCTGTGCCCAAAATGGCAATTGGGCAGGATTTGGGGTGCCTAAATTGGCACTGGGGCAGGGTTTGTGGTGCCTTAATTGCCACTGAGGCAGGGTTTGTGGTGCCTAAAGTGGCACTGGGGCTGTGTTTGTGGTGCCTAAATTGGCACCGGTCAGGCAGTGTTTGCCCGAGTTCGGGTTTTTTGGTTCACTCACTTCTTCTTCTTCTTTGCTGTCTCTACAGTTCAGGGTGGTCCTTGGCCTCCTTTACAATACGCCTCCAGGCCTCTCGATCCATTGCTCTGTCTCTCCATTCGTTTATTGCCAGCTTTCTCAGTCCGTGGACACGTCATCCAGCCAACTCATTTTTGGTCTTCCTTTTCGTCTTGTTGCATACAGCTTTCCTTACAACATCATTGTTGTATTTGCAATGTCCTGTATACTTTCTATGTGACCAAGCCATCGTATTCTGTGGCATTTAATGAAACTGACATTATTCGACCCCCTCCCCTTATTTATAGCTTCTAATTCATCGTTTCTTCAAATTCTGCATAATTCGTTTTCCTTCACTGGTCCATATATTTTCCGCAGTATTTTCCTTTCAAATATTGCTAATGCTCTTTCCTCTTCCATGGGATTTGTCCACGATTCTGAACCATAGGTAACCACTGGGCGTACCAACGTGCGGTATATCTGCAACTGGTTGCTTCTTGATATGAGGCTGCTGTTAACCGGTTGTCTATTTGAATTTTTTGTCGACTGTTCAAAACCAAGCGTTTCTTCTTCTTGAATTGTGTAATTGTGTACACGGGGATAGATTTCTGCTTGTCAGCCATACTGTGAATTGTGCTAATTGTGTCTTCAGGAAGAGTTTCTTATTAATTAGTTACGTCATATTTGTTTGTTTTTTTTTGTTGTTGTTGCTGCCGCTGCTGTTGCTGATGGTGGTGGTGGTGTCTCTTCAGTGTCATCTTGCAAGTGATAAACCACCACCATCCCACCTTACTACAATAAGTGTGTGTTTAAAATTTTTACCATCAGGTGCTGAGCTAAGTGATTTGGCATGTTAGACGAGGATTTTACAGCAATAACGAAACGCCTGACGACGTACATACATATATATATATATATATATATATATATAGCAGTCCGTTGTGATGTCACTATTTATTTTTGAGCTAAAATGTACACTTACGTGGGTGTATGATACAATTGACGTCACACCATTCCATGTTCAGTGCTTCCCATGTTACATCGGCATGACAATTCTTCGGGTTGCCCAGGGAGAAGGGTTTCGGATACGGAAGGTGGCTGGGAATGTGTCCATTGAAGAGTTGCGCACAGCCGACAAGGTGTAACCTTTGGTATTTGGCTTAGGTAGGGAGAAAATTATTCCTGATGATACAAAATATACAAATCTGAATAATGAGTTGTATTCTCCGCCTGACACCATTAGTGTAGAAAAATAAAGAAGAATAAGATTGGCTGGGCATATGGCAGGCAAGGGGAAGGCCAAAAATATTTACAAGATTTTGTTTTGAAAATCTGCTGGAAGGAGACAACTTTGAAGACCCGCGCGTATATTTGAATATAGCTGATCCTAAAAGATTTGGATGGAAGTCGTACACTGCGTTTATCTCACTGTGGTTATGGACAGGTGGATGGCTGTTTTGGGGCATGGTATTGAAACTTGACCATCATAGCAAATGTCAGATTACCGAGCGAAAATCTGCTCTATGAAATTAATGAAATGACCCTGGGTAAACAGCTGTAAAACCTGACGTCTCACACAACACATACCTGAACGTATGGAGGGGCGCCAAGTACATACAGAACGTCCGCAGCAATCTCTTCTGGTTGCAAATAAGGATTTTTTTTTCAGAATTTCTTCAGGTGCCATTTCAGTCTCCACCAATCCAGGACTGATACAATGCAACAAGAGGAATGTTGAATGCAATATTGAATTGGCTACGGCAGAGAGCTTGCAAGCACGGAGAGCCTTGTTATACTCACCGTGGCACGAATATTGGACTTCTGTTTGACCAGTTCTTGGCGCAGCCCTTCGGTCAGAACGGTGACGGCGTGTTTTGATGCACCGTACATGCTGAATCCTTCGAAGGGTGTTAAGTGTCCAGCAATGCTAGAAGCAAGAAATGGTGATGTACCGTTATCTACAGACGTTCGTAAACATAAAACAGAGGAAATTATTATTCACTGAAGATAAGCAATACCAGCAACATAACGAACAGGTAGCAGCTATTTATTAGCACAGATAACATTTATTCAAACTTGTTGCAGAGTTTATACCATTCGCAAGTTACCGCAATATGTTTCTGCTAACATGTAGCCATCTATATGGAGTACACACAAAGGTAAGTTTCAGTATAAAATGTATAACACCTTCGAAGAATACGGACAGTCTGAAATAGCAAATTGATAATTAGCTTTAAATTTGTATTAGATTTCTGTAATTCGTGATTTGTTATTCGTTTATTTTATCTCACAATTAAGGTTTCGACTGCTTTAAGAAGCCATCTTCAGGGGGTTCATTTGTGTTACAGTGCAGCAAGATATTGATTAGAGAGCTACACGGTGTTACTTACTAAATTAATTGGTAATGATATCTTATTTCCCATGCCTTCAAGGATTCAGTGTATATAATTTCAGGTAATAGTATTATGAGTGAAATTCAGGTTTTGGCTGTCAAACGTAAAAGAGAGGGAGAACAATTTGAAATCCTAGCCGTGGATGGGAGTATAATAATAAAATGTATTTTAAATAATCAGAATGATAGGGCTTGGAGTGGATTTAGCTTAGAATTGAGACAAGTTGCAGGCTGCTGTGTGTGCGACAATGAAACTTAGTGCTTTATATAATGTAGGAAATTTTTTAGAAGAATCTGAGGAGTGGCTAGCTCGATGGAGGACATTCCGATGTGATTACAATATTCATTAAATAAAAAAATCCAATACCGTCTGACAGAAATGTGCTATGATGCAAGCTACATGTGCCGGGCGTTTTAAACATTTATCAGACTCTGCATAAAAGAACCTAAAATGAAGCTGAAAGGGTAGTATTTATATATATATATATATATATTGTATATGTGATATTCAGTTTATACACAAAGAATGGGGCGGGTTCAAAAGTTAACAACAAATTTATTTCTCACCATACACGGGCACATCCTACACCGTCAGCAACAGCAACTGTCCAAGTCTCTCATGCGCTACCAGCAGTTCGCTTCTCACGCTTACTGCGGGGCTGCGGGGCCGGTTTCCAAGATGGCGACTCAGAAGGCAAAGGCTTTATGTGTGCTCTGCTTTGAGGTGTCCAGATCTGTGATTACAGTGCAGCGTGGGTTTCGTGCACGGTTTAGAAACTTGGACAGTTGCCACTGCTGACGGTGTACATTGTGGCTGTGTAAGGTGAGAAATAGTTTTGTTGTAAACTTTTGATTCCGCACCATTAATTTTTGTATACCCTGTATATGTGAGACGTCATATTAATCTGAGATATATGTGTGCTGTGCTGTGCTGTGCTGTGCTGTGCTCTAAGCTGTAAGTTTTTCTTTTAACAAAAGCCTAATGATGGCCGAAAAGGTACGAAAAATGTAACTTGCATAAAACAGACTGGCATTTTTGCAAGATGGGCTCAGTTCAATTGAGTTAGTTAGTTAGGTAGTTACTTAGTTAGGATTTGTGCGTGGTGATTTGCTGAGAATGTGTAAGGAAGATGTCGTGAAGGAACGTTAGGTATTATTGCAGAATTTGCCTTTAGTGACTGGGGAAAACGGCGAAAAAATATTATTCTTGTTGAGGCACGGACCAAGAACTGCACACTACGTACAGGAGACGCAGCAGTGCGAACCGCCTGACCGCCATATTTGATGCTGTATAAACGTAAAAGAAATGGTGCTTAATTCGACCCTACTTCTTTATTGAAAGACTTAAGTAATATCCCTTCAAATGGCGGGTTAACACAACATCCACGCGCTGTTCCACTGCGCGTATAGCTAAGATTCACACAGATAACACTTCAGTTGATACAGTCTTGTGTGTTATAGCCCTGGTGACGTATTGCGACGTCACAGTTATTCTCAGTATTCAGGCCAGGAAACTGAAAATTGCTTTATAAACAATTTGACGGATTTTGACGGTAGTGAAATAAAGTGAACTGCCAACGTGATGGGAATAGTTTATTTTATTGTTGTATTCTTAGCTCGACATGTTTCGGGTATATACGCCCATCATGAAGAGCATTAGATGTTGAGTTGCAGCATATGGTTTTCCGCACTCAGTATTTGGATGGGTGGTGGTTTGGAGAGCCTCTGCGTAGGTCGTGTGTACGGTGCGAATGGTTCCGTGCATGGCAACATCCGCATCGCACATAGTGGCTCTCAAGACCACCACACATCCAAATATTTGGTGCAGAAAATCATATGCTGCAACTCAATATATAATGCTCCTGATGACAGGCGTATGTACCTGAAACATTTCGAGCTAAGGATACAAAAATAAAATAACCTAGGCCCATCACTTTGTCATGTCTCTTTATTTCATTACGAAGATGCACGGTCAAACAACCCTCACGATTGTCGGTAATGTACGAAGCTGCTATGCCGAATGAAGCATGGTTGCAACTTCACTGTTTGTAACCACAGAATGCTGTAGGGATTGGTAGCATATGACGTATTAACTACAGCTGCAACCCGCCTGTTATTCAATTACGCTTTCTTGCACACCAAGGTCATTCATGCATACTTTACTGTAATGTGTGGCCTAGTGAAAGATAGTGGGAATTTTGTATTTATTCATTAGGCTGCCCTTTTTACTGTGCTGTCTGTGGCGTCAGCTACACTCGCTTTCCCACTCACCAACGCCACTGCATGCAGACATACATACTGACATGTACATACCTTTCAATTAACATATATTGTACACTGATACACAGTCTCATCGATTTTCCTAAATTCTACACAAAACGATAGCCCGTATTATCTTAGCAAAACGGATAATGGTATATTATTTCGTATTTAATTACACAATGCAAAATTTTACTGTATTAATATCCAGCTATCTACAGTAGTCGCACTGTCTAAGTAGTGGGACTGCTTCCTGGGATTTCGGGTTCGAATCTCTCCGTGGGCATGGATATTTTTCCGTTGTGATTTTAGTCTGTTTTCAGGTATAGGTCTCTGCGTCGGGCTGATCACTCATCCAGAGTAGATCTACCGAATGTAGTGTGTCTTAGTGTGATCGTTAATCTTCCATAACGAGGAGGCCTTCGCCCACTTGGGGCTGTTGCCTCACGGTTAGACAAGTACACAGTAATTCGTTTTTTAAATATAAACTCAATACTCAATTCGCAGTTAAAATTACACTAATTAATACAAGCTTTGGGGTCACAATAAAATATTATTGTATTGATTTTTCCTGTGGTTTCATTAACACTTTACAAGCGAAGATAAATCCCAAATACCATTTACTGGCATTATTATGAGCTCACCATATTCTACACGTTAGCAGGATGAGGGTTAATATTAACCTAACGTGTTTTGTTAAGCTTTATTCCGTGTTGAGAAGTTTTACAGGTAGATACAGTGCTAAAGAAATTTTGTGATTCTGAAGAACACAGTGACGTCTCACTGTGGTGTGTAGTGCTCTTCCTTACTGTGTGGACTTTACAGTGTGCACAATTATACAAAATAATCTCTACTTATACTGGGTAATAAATTGTACTGCGCTACATCGGAAATTTATTTTTAGATATAATGGAACATTTAATAAACTGTCTTGCATTTAAAAAGAAATTCTTGGAGGAATATATCTACGAAATCTGATAAGAATTTTACGTAATTAATTGTGCTACTGCCAGACTTAAGACCACTAACCTGTTAATATGAATGACATGTCCATCGTCCATTCCCCTCTCTTTCATAGACTTAAGTGCTTGTTGTGTGCACACACTGAGGCCAATCACGTTTACATCCATAATTTTCCTGAAGTCTTCCGGTGAGACGTCTGAAGAAATCAAACGAGAACTATTCCTTTGAAAGCGATTACTACGCCGTTAGCTGCGAGTGAGTACCTTGTTTTGCTTCCCTGTGTGAAGAAGTTCTGTATGCCGTACTTCGAGGTATCTGTGTGACTGGCAGCATTCAGGATGGCTCTCGGTCACTAGATACTGCCAATAAAGCTAAGTGTTTGCAAATGTCGTTCTGTTGGAAAGCCTATCTTTTTTGGCGCTTATCTCAGTTAGATTCGTCATGCCTGTCCGTCTGTGTGCATGGAAGAACTCGGCTCCCACGTGACAGATTTTTATGAAATTTAGTATGTAAGTATTTTTCGAAAATTTGTCCAGATGTTTCAAGTTTAATTAAAACCTAACACGAATATCGGGTCCTTTACTTGAATAACAATATGCATAGTAAAATACTGTATTATGTATATATCTATATATACATAAGTCATGAACACTACAATATTAAAATTAGTGGCGATATATTATCAACATTATACTCGCGAGCTCCTGATGATGGGCATAGTAGTGCCCGAAACATGTTGAGCCTATAAGAAGTACAATAAAATAATAAGTAGCGTCTAGTTGGATTTTATTCTTCATTTGTCAAAATGATGCACGATCCAACAAACACCAAGTACCCGTTATGGTTGTCAGAATTTAATGAAATTCTGTCTAGTGGGAGCCGAGGTGTGCTATGCGGACGGACATACGGATATGGCGAAGCTAACGGTCGCTTTTCGCTATTTAGCGAAGGCGCCTAAAGAAACCAAACCTTCAGCACAACTGCCAGCTGTCGTGGCCACTTACCAATAAGAGGAATGTAGAATCCTGCGGCAGCATTGTTGACAAGGATGTCCACCCCTCCGAGGATGTCCTTGATCCACTTGAAGGTCGTTTCAATATCAGAATCTTTTGAAACGTCACACTTGACGGTGTACAGTTTACCTGTCGCCGACTGCAGAGATTTGGACAGTTCCTGGGACACAGTAAGTATCGCTTGTATTAGTACGAATATTGATGTCTTTTACTGTACCGCGTCGTGCAGCCTGAATTTGCATGTTGATCTTTTCCCGCCATGAGTCTCTTCACGGTGCCCTAACAATCGATAATTTGTTCTCCGCCTCTGACACATCAGGGTCTTTGTATTAGACTACACGGCTTCATATTCGGCAAGACTGCAGTCATATTAGTGTTCGCCTTAAGGACAGTCTCATATCCTCTCATGGTATGTCTTGTTAGTTTTCGGCGCGACCACCCCCCAGGGGGCCAGGTTCTCCTCATTCACGAGGTTTCTAGATCACACTTAACGACGCACCACACCCGGTAACAATCCTCTGGGTCAGTAATCAGCTCGTCGCAGAGACCTCTATCATGCAACACACAACATTCACAACAGCCAAACTTCGATGCCCCTAGTGGGATTGAAACTCACACTCAGCAGGCGAGCGGACGCAGAACTCCGCCTCAGAACACGCGAACATTCGGTCCGCAGTCATGGTGTGACATTCGTCTTAAAATTACGTCAAACCCGTACAATATTTTACGCCGTCTTGTAAATGTGAATTTGGGCATCCACCCGGAAAACCTGGGAAATGACATTTTATAAATATAGGCGCCCTCCCGCGCCGCTGGATCTGCTGGGATCGTATCAGCACTAGTGACTGGCCACCGGCTAGTGCCAAGTTAAAGAAACGTAACATCGAGACGCTCAAGTGTCTTCGACTTTTCAAAGGTGGCCACAATACCCTTGAATCTATTAGCGTCACTCATGTTATTTATCAAAATGTTTACACAAATTGTAGTGTGATATTATTATTATTATTATTATTATACAGTATGTATGTCTCCTGTCACAGGTATTTCTTCCTGGTACTTCTCTTAAACCAGCGGTGATAACCACCGCTCAGGCTTCAAGCTTCACATTGCAGTACTTTCCGTATTATGTGTGTTGTTCCAAGCATAGCTGTTTTTTGTAGTGAATCTATCGAGTGTTTTCCTGGTATAGTTTCCAAATTTTTCTTTAAGCTTCTCGTTACTATTCCAGTGGCTCCAATTATTACTGGTACAATCGTACATTTCAGG
>Ga0131853_10016324_pt1 | contig 13551 bp, 5 predicted proteins | sample TergutLab28metaG_FD_92764 | JGI IMG/M metagenome (GOLD analysis project Ga0131853, IMG submission 92764) | Labiotermes labralis P1 segment gut microbial communities from Petit-Saut dam, French Guiana - Lab288 P1 (version 2) (version 2) | ecosystem: Host-associated > Arthropoda: Insects >... | reverse complement strand
TGCTGTTGCCGCCGGCTCTTCCGGTCGCCACAGCTAGAAATGTCGTCGTTGTCATCGTAGAGAGGATTCACTCTGTCAAAGGGGAAAAAAGCACACAATATAACTGTAAGGACAGCTCAAAATGGTAAGTAATTGCACGGACATGTTTCGATCAACAATGCACCTGGATATTTTCCCTTTGCACCATTGGGTACAGCCACCTGGATATTGGTTCCGGGGGTTCTTTCTTCGGAAACAAGAGGATTTCGGAAACATCTCCTCCTTGTGGGACACGACACCTGTACACTGGCCCATATACAACATTACTTCCTAACAGCTTATTGCCGCTCTTGAGGGTAGTCCACGAAACACAGACTGTGCAGTATACTCTGCTTGGACTACCATGAAGAAGAGGAAGCAATCTTTTCCGAAATATTCGTAAACGTTTACCAGTCTATGCAGAGTTACATCCCAGGAGACGAAAATTTGTCATAACTAATTCCGTTAGAATGTCACAGCTAGCAGAGTGGTTGAAGGTAATCTGACCCCTAAGTCCCATTCTACGCCACGCTCATTAGCCCTCTCCACAACTAGTTTACATACAACACCAGACTTTCCTACCTCCGTTTATATCAGTAGACAGCCACGAAGTAATTAGGCGTGGCAGGTGGAATAATCCCGAATTATCAAATTATCTAGAATGAGTTGTGGTACTTGGAAATATCTGGGGAGGGGGGGGAGGGGGACGAAAAACTTCGCTCACGATACTCGGTGGTCAGACAGAGATTCGCAAGCGGAATGTATCGAATACGAAGAACTAGAACTCTCCCCTCCACTACAAGTACCCATATTTTTACAAGGCACTTATTAATATATTTCACAGGACCTCATTTAAACTTGACCTGCAAACATATATTTTCGTTCCTTGTTGCCTGGGCACCATGCCAGGTGGATTATCAAACATATTAGTATAACCAAGTACATGGTTACAGGGTTCAGCCTCAAGCTTTGGCACTTTATCTTGAAGAAAAGTGACTCATTATCATAGTGCGAAGGCGTTCTGAAGAGAAAAGTCCAGAGTTGGAACTACGTAAACTAATATCTGGTTTAGGTTATTAATCCTACTGCTAATTACCACGTCACCCATGTGCTTGAAAAAAATCAGCATGCTGTAAGTTTTATTTACAAGTTATTTTTGCAAAAAAATGTACTAAAGGAAGACGTTAACTGTCTGTTGGTTTGTATCTGTCATGTCCGAAAAGTACTCGATGGATCCCTGTGATATTTGGTACTGGATACGTAAACAATAGTTGCTTGTAGAAGTTACATTTGGTCAGTACTGATCCAACACAGCCCCTGCTTTATATGAAGTTAAATGTTTATAGATTTTCAACATACATACTTTATATAGGCCTAGAAAATAACTGGTATGTAATTCTAAGTACACATTTCTTGTCTGAAACTTTTCTTGGCACGGTGAATATGTAGGAAATGCAAGGAAAAATAATTCTATTGTGCAGAGCAAGTAGATTTGTATTTTCTAATGGGATGTTCTACGTGGTATTCAAAAGATCCGGTCAATACGTTGTCTCTAAATTTGAATACGCCTACACTTGCATGGTCATGTATAAAGGAACACTGTAGAGTGATATACGGCTCGTACTGCCTGTAGAATTCACATCAGGTCCGAGTTGTTTACAAGAGTTGGATCCGCCCCGGGCATCAAAACGGAGCAGTATGGACTCAACAAATAATATTACGCAAGCGACATCGTTACAAAATGAAATTAATGCAACTTTCTCGGTACACAGCAAGTTACACAATGACTGTTTGTTTGTTCATTTATGATTTTTAAAGACGCTGTCACGTAGCATAGACTGTAGTCCTGTGTGTCGGATGCTGACACTAGAGAATAACGAACACTACAGGGCGCAGAAGAAAGCCGCCGTGGCCTGATATGATGCGTTAACTTCTCTTTACATTTCCTAGATTGACTGTCAAAGATGACAAAAAAACAGGTAATTCTGAGCCGAGATTTGGAACATGTGCCTTCGAAGACATTTACATAAATCAACAGACTTCAGTATTACTTTGTTCTTTGTTCCCTGAAAATCCACCTGTTCAATGTGTTGTGTATTCCAACGGTATGTTAATGATACGCAAATATGTCACCATATGCTAACGAATTATTTCTTCGGCTGTACATAAATTGAACATAAAACAGCACTTTAAGGACTATTACCTTATTTGCTCAGACGGACTGTCTCGGTCGAGTGGGTAGTCTTGCTGCCTTGTATTCGGAGGATTTCGGTTTCAAATCTCGGCCCTCAGAAAAGTCACCCCTATATCAATATTGATAACATTCTATATATTTGAACAATACTGGTTATACAACACAAGGGGCAGGCAGCCTTTAAATTGACATCCTGATTTTTGTGCGTGTTTCCTGATCCCGGTCTAAGCAAATGCAAGAATAGGCCACGATCTCCTCCATCATTATTTCCAATTTATTATCCGCTGATCTACCCATCATTTGTCACAATAAGCCTATAAATGAAATAAAGTGAAATGCCAACTTGATGCAACTAGATAATTTTATTAATGTATTCTTAGCTCGACATGTTTCGGGTACATACGCCCATCATCAGGAGCATTAGATGCTGAGTTGCAGCATTTGGTTTTCTGCACCGAGTTTTTGGATGGGTGGTGGTCTTGAGAGCCGCTGCGTAGATCGTGTTTTCGGTGCGGATGGTGCCGTGCACGGCATCACCCGCTCCTAATGCTCCTGGTGACGGGCGTATGTACCCGAAACATGTCGAGCTAAGAATACGTCAATAAAATTACCTAGTTGCATCAAGTTGGCATTTCACTTTATTTCATGAGGAATTTGCATGGTCAAACAACCCTCAAATAAACCTATAGTTTGCCCTCAAGACAGAGTCGTTAAATAAATTTCGATAACTAAAAGAAAGCACAGTACATGTATTTCCTCAGCCATAACTCGCACTGCAACAACTCGCGGGTTGGACAGTTTGAATTCATGTTTTGGCAGGTTAAATAAAGATGCTGCATCAAATAGACATGTTCGTTCCCATAGTCACAGAGACCGACCACTGACCTGCTGACGGCGTATATCTCGAGTGGCCGGTCCACCTTGTGAGTGCAAATTAAGGCCAGAGGGTCGTCGGTTACAACCTCGGTGGAGACAGCAGGCTTGTTCTGACGTGAAGGGGCTCCTGCCAGCAGCCACTTGAGCATTCTTTCCCTGCTCCGGGCGCCAGCCTCTCCGTCCCGTTTTACCTCATCTTTTTTGGTTTCTGCAACACATTGATCTGTAGTGGTGAGATAAAAAGGATAAAGTATACTGCTAATATAATAAATTAAAGAGCCTTTTTTCCATGTTGTGTTGTGTTAGACTGTGCAATTATGTATATTCTATTGATTAAAGAGCCCTACTTCATATGCACGATTATAAAAACAAGGGAGAATTTTAATTAAAAATGTATGAATATTGTAACAATTATGGCACCTTTGCACCTTCTCAGTTTTACCTCTAGATTTTACAATTGTAACGACCGATGCTGTCGCATAAGCAAATTAAAACAGATGAAGTGAAGAGATGGCCCGATACAGTGTGTTTCTGAAATGTCTGTCCAAAGTTTGGAAGTGAGTGAGACCTAGAAGAATAAAGCAAATATTCGTACCAGCTTCGGTCCGCTAAAGTTTCTCTTTCTAGTTACAGCCCTCAAAAGAATTTTTCAAACTGTTAGCTGCCCATTGAAAGAAATTCTGAGAAGTCCTGCGTGAGATGCAGTACAGATCCGAAAATATTCACTGCTGTAGGGAATGTTTCGAGGAGTGTGACGGCCATTCACAATGCGCTGTTAAAGAATTTTAGGTTGAAAACAGGAAATGAAGTACGAAAACTGATCAAATCAGTCTTTCGGTTCTCGAGTTATGAGACGACATCGCTTAAAACTGTCTTGTTTGATCGTCCCAAACAGACGGAATATTTTAGGTTTCTGTGACCGAGCATCGTGAGCAAATTGTGAAGTGAGAGAGAAAACCAACAAGATGCAACAGTTAGGTGTTTATTTTCAACAACTTCTCAACATGTTTCGGCCATCATTATGCTCATCTTCAGGAGACCAAGACGTGTGTTACTGCACGTGGTGTGCTGCGCTGGTTCTGCTGGATGTGGTTGGTAGTGGTTGTGGGGCGCTGCGTTGTAGGATGCGAGCACTGTGAAGGTGTACTAGTCGAACAGTAACCTTCACAGTGCTCTCACCCTACAACGCAGCGCCCCACAACCGCTACCAACCACATCCAGCAGAACCAGCGCAGCACACCACGTGCAGTAACACACGTCTTGGTCTCCTGAATATGGGCATAATGATGCCCGAAACATGTTGAGAAGTTGTTGAAAATAAACACCTAACTGTTGCATCTTGTTGGTTTTCTCTCTCACTTCACAATAAGACGGAATCTGTTTCAATTTTCTTGGAAACATCTGCTAGAAACATTTTCCCCTCCAGTAAACACTAAAAGCGAGTTATTTGTGGGATACTCGAAGACACTCATGTATATATTCATGCAGAGTATTCGTCATTGATGTCTGCGTTTACCTAAAACTGATGTGCCGTCGGTGGTCTAAAAGACTTCGATATTAATTTTAACCGAAATCCGTTGAACAATTCGAGGTGAATAGATAGAGCGAAGTTAGTGGATACATTTTTGCAACTTTAGTTGCGAACTCAGCAAAAATGAGGAATATTTGATGAAATCGTTTCTCAGCCTTACGTTTCGGACGTGCTGTATTGAAGCAGGGAGGTGTAGATGAGTCATTTCGCACGTGAAGGCATGCAGTGGCGGCGGTTCGCGCCACTTGCTACACAGTTGCATAACGCAGCCTCACTCCGTAGCAACCTGCCGACCTGCTTTGTGAGTTTCGAGTCTGGTAAACCCAACAATGACTTCCAAAGATATCGTAAAAATGTGTCGCTTTTCAGCCCCACCCAGCATGTCACAATGTAGGATATGCAACACAAAACCGATGGTGTAGACAGCAATGCCATCTAAGAATTGATGTGCTGCAAAATCGTCGAAGAATTAAATTAACTATTTGTCCCAACAGAGATCAGATAACCCAGCCAGAGACGCGTTCACAGCTCCCAGAATGCTGTGAATTATTTAGTTATATTTGTTGTGTGTGTGTGTGTGTGTGTGCGTGGTGTGTTTGTGTGTGTGTGTGTGTGTCAATTTCCTGTAAGCGACTTCCTATTTTAAGGTATACAAATCATAATTACATGTATTGCGAAACTTTGGCAAGGTAACAGATTGCAGGTGTTTGATAACAGGGTAGCCTACTGGGGATTATGCACAAGCCTGAGAGGAAGTAATAGCAGGATGGTTAAAAATGCATAAAGAGGACCTTCAATGTCGTTACGTCCTCTCCGCCAAACATTGTTAGGATGACGTAATAACGGAAGACGAGGTTGCTACCGGAAAGCATCAAGTCAGGGCAAGGCAAGACATGGGAGAACTCGTCGGAGATGAGAGTATGATATTAAAATAGGCTTCAAAGGAATAGAATGCGAGGATATGGACTATTCTGATGGAATTATTCCCGTTTTACTTACAATAAATCAATGGTGATTTGTGTTTATAAAGACAACGAATTATATTAAACGTAAGCACGCAAAAACGTAATAACATCGACATAGGCAACAGATATAGCGAAAAGAATAACAAATCCTTAGTAATAAATATTCTAAATGTCTTTTTAACGACTGTTACATTAGAGCTTAAAATATTAGGTAATTTATCATTTGCTGCAGATACAACTAGAACGTATCGGGTACCAAGAGAACGTGTGAACGCAAATATGAACACGCCAGGGAAATAAATCCAACAAGTAAAACGGAATAGTTTGCACAAAATATGTTAGCAAACATTATTAATCAGAAATAATGCGGCATGGTATTAATAAGGGGAAGATACACAAAATAAACCTAATATTCCACTGTTACGATAATTTTAAAATTTTCGAGATCTCGCAAATTCCAACATAGTTTAACACATTTTGCTTGTTTCATGATTACCTACATTTATGCCTGTTGATAGTTGTGTAGACCGAAACGTGTAGCATTGTTAAGCGGTGTTGAATACAATAAATTTTTGTCTTTGACGGAAAATATAAATTACCATTGATACGGACTACGTTCATCTGGGCTTAGGGTAGATACAAATGACAGTCTCTGGTAAACAAAGTAATGAATCTTCGGACTCCATAAAAGTGGGCATTTTATTTGGTAGCTGAGGGACTGTAACTGTCTCAATGATTCCTTTAAGACAGTTCCTAAAAGCGTAAATAAATCAAAGAACAACTAAAAGTTGTCCGTGTGGACAACATAAAGACATGCGAGGGAGTGCATTTGCCACAAAAAGCACTTCTAATATCGCCATTAGATAAACTCCTCGCCCTGACCGCCATATCCCTGGTGAAAGAGCTCCTAGTTCCCATTGAATGGAAGGCTGGTTCGACACCAGGGACGGTCTGGGCACTAGAATTGGAGAGATATTTCTTCAACCTGTTCTTAAGCTAACCACATTTACTTGGAAATCCAGCCCCCAGCCTAGTCACTCTAACAAAGACGACGTATTGTGTACAGTGACTACGCTGTCCCACCTGTCCCCTAAGGTGTTATAGTGAACAGAAACCGGACACACGTAAAATCTGCAGAAGCAGCTGGTCAGTCTCTGGCCTTGACACGTGTGTTACGGTGAAAGTGGAATCCTGCAGCTCACGATTTGCAACCAGCAGAGTACCTATGTTTACCAACTGCGTCGCTTACTATAAAGCATATCCCATTGCCTTGAAGTTCATTTATTGCGCATAAAAATTTATGAATTGCGCCCGCATAACCTAAAATTTCGGCGCTTTCTCTCGTTGTTATATTTTAATCGTCTCGAAAAATATTATGATTTAATGAAGAACACGCTGGACGCAAAATATGTTTTTTTTCCAAACATTTCTCACATTCGAAATGTGTGTTAGTTGTGTAAACTCTTCGTCACTTTTTTTTTCTGATTGTAATAAAATTGAATTTTATCGATTGTCGTAAAATTCTCCATTATGAAATTTCTAGAGTTGTCACATGCCGACGAACTGAAATGGCGAAGCCTACAGGCCTATGATTTCACAACCGTTTCTAACGAATTTACCAAGAACGAGGTAATGGAGAATGATCCGAGTGGTTTACGAAGTAGCGCGTTTTAGGACTCAGGTCTTCTGGTAAAAAGCGCCTTGTATTTGGATGGGCGTTTAACGACTTTTCGCAAAACGTCGTGTTTTTGACCTCTTGATCTTTGAAGATGAAACTATTATTTTTCTTCGAAACATCATTAACAACTGACCTCACCTCAGCTTTACATCGCTGAAGACGTGAAGCCTCAGAAAAAGAAAACGCTGGGAGAACCTCAAATACATTTTAATGCATTGTTTTTTTCCGTGTAGTGAGACGTGCAGGAATCTTCAAGGTCTGTGGTTACCTAACCTCAAAATCATGACTGTCTTTTCCTAGCATCTGTTGCCAAAACTTGCCCCTGGATAATGGTATATTTCGTACTGACAAACAAACCTGTTCACGGTTTAACAAACTTGTTGCACCCTTCTCCGAGAAGTTTTTTTTCTTTCATAAAAGACAAAAATTCATTCCCCTTCTCACAAAATCCCATCTTTAAACCAATTAGTTTCAATGTTGTCCATGCTATTACTATTAAAATATTTTAAATATTATCATACCATCTATTTCTGGGTCTTCCATACGGTATTTTCCTTCCATGGTTTCCAAATAAGAGTATGTTTCAATTTACTTTTACTCTTTCGTGTTACGGGATCCATCCTTCTTATCGATCTGGTTCCTTTATCATAACAGTATTTGAAAGTGTGTTCTGTGTTCACACAAAGCAACATTTTGCGCAGTTTTCTGCAACATCCTCTTAGGTTCAATATTCCTCTCGAAACTCTGCTCTCACCCTTAATCTAGACCTTCCTTTGAAATTAGAATCCAAATTTCATTCCCACAAGAGACTAGGCACTAGGGCTATACATATGTAACAGCTTAGGTCCTGTTAATACAAAAACAGGTACAGTCATGCGCATCGTAAAGACGTTTCGGTGAACGACGGACAGCGTATACGACCGTGGTCCCATAAGATTATATAATAAAAAAGTAAAGTGATCCCGTTACAGGCCCAGTGTGGCCCAGAGGGTGGGTAGAGGTATAGCTGTACTCTTCCATGACAGCAGCACTAGAAAGTGGTGAGTGGTCAGCAGCACGCCCCGGCCGCACTTTACCGCCGGGAAAGACACGGTACCCATTTTACAGGAGGCTGGGTTGGCCCCAGGGCCGGTCTGAACCGGCGGAAAATCTCGTCCCCACCGAGTTTCGATCCCGGACCGTCCAGCCCGTAGTCAGTCGCTATACCGACTGAGCTGCTCGGCCCACAAGATTATAATATAATATTATAATATGATATTATAATACTTACAATTATTTTACAATTGCCTACAGTGTTCAGTACAATAACATGCTGCGAAGGTTTGTAGCCTAGGATCAATAGGCTAAGCATATAGCCTAGGTGTGTAGTAGGCCATACAACCTAGGTTTGTGTAAGTACAATCTATGACGTTCGCACAACGACGAAATAGCCTAATAAAGCATTTCTTAGAAAGTATATCCGTCGTTAAGCGACGCATGACAAAATAATAAAGGCTGAAGACCTCCAGCCTTTGTCTACTCGCGGGCCGCTAACTGAAGGATTCTATACTAGAAGGTAGTCTACAACAGTGACATCATACTCTGCTCTGGTAAAATAATACCAAGACCGAAAGCTAGTTATTTTTGTAACATCAGAAGGGAAAACTTTGCAGGCAAAATTTGTGTGTCAGAGAGATAATGGAACACACATTTCATGCAATAGTTTCAAAGGGCAGTTTAACCCCCGCGCGAAAGTATTCAGTAGGAAGCATGATGCCACGTGAGCAGGCACCATGACTTATGCAATTAGTAAGAAGCGGGAGAAATAGCAACACAGATCAGAAACTAAACTTGGCTATTCTTCAGATGTAGTCATGTTTCACTGCACAAGAAAAGGGCGCGGTGTCAATATCGTCTGAACATACCACACTTTAGCAATTTGAAACCACAAACGACTACGAGAAGGCCTCAAACAAGAATATTTACTTTTGACTTCGACCAATTAAAGTCAAAACGAAAGTAACTTCGAGCTTCGACACAAGTATTAATGAGCCACCTGACGTAACGCGATCCTGCACTGAATACATGAAAGTGGCTTAGACACCTTATTATGTAACATAACTCATTATGACTGATTTTAGGCTTTCATGCTGATTAAGCATGGATACTGTTAGGGTGATGGACTGTATTAAGGACATTGTGAAGAAACACGCTGCCTCCGTTCTTAGAGTCGAAGTGAATAGAGTGAGGACGCAATAGAGACACAGTGTAGTATCATAACTATTTCCTTTCTCCTCCCCTGGGTCTGAGTGTCCACCTGCCCATATAACCCGAGTTCATCCCAAAATTACTCACGCCATCCCCGAAGAATGAGCCTTCAAGCCCCTCCGAAACAGCGGCGACACAACCCCCTTCTACAGGATAAAATCCCCCCCCCCCAAAAGAATGGGATCAAGATTTTTATCTTGTTCATATCCTTGCACTAATATCAAATACCGACAAATGCATACATATGTTACTAAGTCACCAATTTATTAAGACCATGCGTCACTGAAACATGTTTCAGAGTGTCAACCTCAGGGAGTATATTGGATACATTTTAGCGGTGCTTTCAACAAAATGAGTCACCAGATTTAAAATTCAGCTTAGTGTGTAGCGTGTATTGTGTACTGCAGCAGCAGTACGATATTTTGTTCAACTTGCTGCTAAAATGTACCAAATATACTCCCTGAAAATGCATTTTAAGTATTGAAACACGAAATTAAACATGGTCTTAATGAAGTGGTGACTTAGTATTATACGAGTCCATCTGTCGGTATTTATTTGATATATGACCAAGATCGTCAACAATCATTATGGTAGTAAGTTTTTATGTGATTATTATTTGCGTTAATTTTACAGCACTACTGACAGCAACCATGAGTCACATCGATTATCATTACCGGACATAAACGCGATGCCGTACGCATTTCTGACTGTGTATCGTGTCGTGTTTCCTGTACATCAGGTACATACAACAGAGGCCAAAAAAAAAATCCTCCTTACACCAAACTTTGTTCAGTGAATTTTAGTTCCTAATCCTTGAACTCTTACATTTTATGACGTCAGTCTTGCACAAGTGATTGGTGGCTGATTAAGTGGACACATCTATAAGATCAAACAAATTGCAAATTCAGTATGTTATTCAAGCCATAGTAACTTCTACAGTCTCCGTAAACGCTTGGTGTAAACATAATTTTTACGTAAAAAATAGCTAAATATGTAGTCACCAATTGTTCAGATTAATCACATGCGTAAACCTATGTTCGGCGCTCGTAACATTGCACCTGACGAACATCTGTTAAGAGATGCAAGTCGACCCATACTAGGATAAGCGATGTTAAGGAAAACTTTTTTTTTTTTAGAATTTATTTAGATCAGCGATCAGGATACAATCTTATCCTATGAGCTAATGTGCGGACTGAAGGAAAGCTTTGCAATCCTCAGGGTGGTGGTGACAGGTCGCGCCCAGCGGCTTGACCTCGGCTATCTAAATTAGATCGGAGGGCCGAAGGAAAAACTGTCCCTGTCTTTATGTAGGGGGTTTGTCATCAAATGGAGGTTAGTGTTTTGTGTCACGAGTCTGCTTCGTAGGATCAAAGTCTTGAGAGATTCCAGTGCCGAATTGGCAACACTGGTCAGGAAAGAAAAATCTCTGTTCTGATACTCCAGTCTTCCATATACTTCTCATAATCACTGTCCTAACTGGGCTGCCACTTCTTCCCGTAATGAACCGAACAGATATTAACCAATTTCTAAAATGTTCTGACGATAGTATGTTACAGATGATAGTGATGGAGTTAATCCAGTAATTGAGAATGTTTCTTTCATCGTGCCAACTTCAATTATCCCTTTAAACGCCGAGTTAAATCCCATCTGCCAACTGCTGGCATTATTAGGAGCTCACCATATTTTTCACGTTAGCGGGTTAAAGGTTAAAGTCTCCTCACATTTTCACTTGGGGAAGGAGAAGTTACAGTTTCCGAAACATTCTGCTGATGGACAAACCAAGAAACAAAGTAATTCTGATTGCACATGTATTATCCTGCACCGAGACTCATTTTCAGTCGCGAAGCAAAAAATATCGAAAAATGTTTCACAAGTTAGCCTTAGGTATTAATGTAATTTATATGAAAAATTTTATGTAAGAACATAAGCTTCTGTACTAACTAACAAAAACTAAATTTGATGTTTTTGTGACCGTGCATCACTGATACAATAATATGAAGAGCCAACTAGATGCAAAAATAATTATTTTATTAATAATTTCAATCAGCTCAACATGTTTCGGGCGATAATTTCTCCCATCCTCAGGAGCACTAGACTGTGTTTACAGCTTGTGGTATGAAGCACCGACGATGCTGCCTGCTGGTGACCAGGATAAGGTGGAACTCAGTTCATACCACAAGCTGTAAACACAGTCTAGTGCTCCTGAGGATGGGAGAAATTACCGCCCGAAACATGTTGAGCTGATTGAAATTATTAATAAAATAATTATTTTTGCTTCTAGTTTGCTGTTTATATTATTGTACCAACAACTACTTTTAATCCATCAAATAGTACAAACGGGCGCCTGTTTCGGCCAGTGTCAATAAGGTAAAAAATTTTTTTCGTTTCGGTAAATCCGTCAAAAGTCGCACATCATCTGATGCATTGCATGTGTTTAGTCTAGAGGCATTTCATTCGTTAAAATATTGGAAATTGGGCTTTTAGACTGTGCTGAAATTTACTAAAAGATTTAACATTCGAAAATTCTGCATTTTACGTACAGTGTGTTTATTCGTTACGTACGACTCTCGGAATAATCGCCTATTGTTTCCCTATGAAACATCAGTTTATTGGCCTTTGTAATAATGACGCGGTGAATTTTCTTTGCGGTAATAATAATTCATTCTTTAGCCTGTCTTACGACAAGTTCATAGTCTCTTCCAAAACGAGTTCTCCACAGACTGCGATCTAGTGACTTCTCTTTCAGTTTTCAGTACCTGTACATCAGGCTTCTCAGAGTTATCCGTTTCTCACGAAGGACAGGTTATTTCCCCGAATACAAGGCACTACTTTTTCTAATCCAAATTCATTCTGAAAATTACTTGTGTGTTTCATGAACGTTTCTGATTAATTTTTCATGCAGAATAATCCGTCTCAATCTAATTTTTTTTTGTGGCGCTGCGGCCCAACGCGAGCCTGGCCTCCTCATTCTTGAGGTTTCTATATCACACACAATGACACATCACAGTCGATAGGACTCCTCTAGACGAGTGATCAGCTCGTCGCAATGACCTCTACCTGACAACACACGACACTCACAACAGACAAATATCCATGCCCCTGGTGGGGTTCAAACCCACGATCTCAGCAGGCGAGCGGCCGCAGACCAACGCCTTAGACCGAGCGGCTACTGGGAGCGGCAGTCTAAAATATTACAAGATATATTTCATTTGTCAGTGTCTCGAAATACGATCGAGAAAATGGACGTATATATTCTGAACAACGGAGAATAATCCGAACGTGTTTTGTGAACGTTAACTTATGGTTTATATAGACTGAGTTACTAAAAAGAGGGTTATATTTCCGGGTTCTACTTCAAAAGGATCACCGTGTTCGTCGAAGACGCAGCGAAATGTGTAGGCTACAAGAAAATGTTGAATTCATGTATGTTTTGTAATCGATAATGCATTAAATTCGGCCAAACCCAACTCTGTGTGATTAACACAGCCACACGTTACTCCACATAGCTCTAAGAAACACGCATCAAGAGAAGCCTACAGCTCCACAGTCGATCATGAAGTGTCTCGCCCAGCTTTCCCTTGTACGATATACGCTCGCCCTGTACATGGACATACCACGCTGCTTACGTGTTGGGTTGTGCTCATTGTTCAGTAATTTCCGCGTTGGCAATGTCTGAACTAGTTGCGTTACCCCTCCCATGATAACTATGTAAAGACAGTCAAAACGAAACTTCTTGTAAAACAAATAAGGGCGAAGCTTTCTCTTATTTAAATGAATTTGACGCAGTTTGTTGTTAATGGCACACTCAGGCATGCCTTAAAGACTGACTGAATAACTAAATAATCAACCCCATGAGGCAAAGTATTCCTTAAAACCTGAATCTTATGCGTATTGGACCGTGCATCATCTTGATATTTGTATAAAGGTTGACCAACTAGATGACACTTGCTTTATTATCTACTGCTCAACATGTTTCAGACGTTAATACGTCCATCTTCAGGAGCTTGCGACTACTTGTTGCGTTGTGTAGGCTGACTTGAGG
>Ga0131853_10016322_pt1 | contig 13551 bp, 7 predicted proteins | sample TergutLab28metaG_FD_92764 | JGI IMG/M metagenome (GOLD analysis project Ga0131853, IMG submission 92764) | Labiotermes labralis P1 segment gut microbial communities from Petit-Saut dam, French Guiana - Lab288 P1 (version 2) (version 2) | ecosystem: Host-associated > Arthropoda: Insects >... | reverse complement strand
TTTTTCATAAGACGAGGGCCCGGTCCCAACAAATTTACTCGTAAATACTTTTCCATTTTTTTAAGTTCATACATTAAACTAACATAAGTATTAATAATTAATTATGGCATAATCATAAAGAGTTTAGTACACTTATGTATACGCTGTGGCATGTTGAAAAATATAAAATTACATTTAAATTAGTTATCAATCACCGGACTAATGAAATCTTGTAGCATATTGTAGTTTCCTCAGGCCACCGTCTGGGTCTGAGTTTTCCGACACATTCACGAATATTTTTCTCCTCAGAATATTTCCACTATAAGACATTTATTCACGCAAATTGCTTAGAAAACTAAAACGACAAATTCCAGGAGAACCTCTCGCGGCCCGGTATAATTGATGCCAGGGCCCGGTAACGGACCGCGGCCCGACGGTTGAGAAACACTGGTCTAGCACAATTTTATAGACCTCAAAAGGAAAATATACAGTTGCAATGCCACACATATAGTTTAATCCAAAATGCCTACGTAAAAATATAATCCCAAATTTTGCCAAGATAAAGTACCAAATACCTCCCCTGCCTCACTCCACACAAAATAAAGCTTCCACCATCAGAATAAAAGACGAGATTAAATACCTATATATTAAAAAACAACAATTAAATGAACGATAAAGTTGTGTTAGGCTATAGATTTATATTGTAATACTAACTTGTACGTCAGCACAGCTGTTTTTATTACACAAGGTAATATGTAGGCTACACGTTTCGACTAATGAATGGTCATCTTCAGTCCTATTCTTTACAGGTTAAGTCACAGGATGCTGTGCACACATTGGGATCCCAGTGTGTTTACGTCAGTGAAATGTTGAAGCAATATCATTTGCAAATGATATGGCTGAAATATTTAAGCCATATCGTTTGCAAATGATACGGCTTAAATATTTCACTGATGTAAACACACTGGGATCCCAATGTGTGCACAGCATCCTGTGACTTAACCTGTAAAGAATAGGCCTGAAGATGACTATTTGTTAGTCGAAACATGTAGCCTACGTATTACCTTGTTTAATAAAAAACAGTTGTGCTGACGTATAAATTAGTATTACAAGACGTATCCAAGCACTTCGTGATGTCTTCATATAAATTTATATACTTTATATACTTTATGAATTATTGAAAAAACAACGGGTATGCCTCACCTGAAAATCCCTCAATTTTTGTGACAGTCTCAAAATAATCTTGTTCTTCAGTAGCTTGCGACTGCAAGAAAACTCTTGTTAGACTGCCGGACCTTGAAGAAAAGGGCACTACGGCGTTTCGAAGCGTCGGTAACCATTTGCGGACACGGCGTAACATCCCAGAAGATCTGAATCTTCAGCAGTAAAATTACTATAATGGTTTTTACCCACTGGGCAAAACCCGAATATTAGTAAGTTAATGTGCCACGGTCTATTCCTGGTGCTTTTCAGTTATTTATTCCAAACGGCTCGAGATGTCTGCCATTGGGATTCCCGGACGACGGCAGTCTAAGAAAAGATGAGTTCCACGTGACCTACTTTTATTTCTGTCCGTCGATGACAATTTTCACTTTACCGTCTTGTGGCGTAATGTATGAAAGCAAACAGTTCCTCATACGAAACAATGGCGAGTAAGAGATTCCATCGGCACCTGCGCAGTAGAGTGTAAAGCAATTCTTCTCTCCTAAAAACAATTAAGTGGCTTGGTTTTCTCGGCCCTCTAGATCCGTATCGTACGTGTTTGTTGCCAATAAAGTTCTGTGCGACTGGTTAACTAGGCGCCGTTTATACAGAATGGTGTCTAAAGGCTGGTTGTGTTTCTCCGTATTAAATGCGCTTGTAAATTCTGTTTACAATATTCTATTGGTGTGGGCTGACAACTGCTTGGACTTATGTTGTGGGAAATGCCTTGCGAACAGTCATACTTTTTAGTGGTAATTATTTCAGGAGATGCCTGTTTTATTCTGTAAAATGTAACGTTCACCCAAGTACAGGCCGCGAAGGCCCAGAGGGGGAACGGAGGTGTAGCTGTACTCTGTCTTTAACCTCGGCGCTAGATAGGGGTGGGTGGTCAACGTCCCGGCCGCCTTACCCCCGGGAAAGACCCAATACCCATTGTATAGGAGGCTGGGTGGGCCTCAGGGCCGGACTGGACAGGTGCAGAAAAACTCGCCCACACCGGGACTCAATCCTCCGGACCGTCCAGCCCGTAGCGAGTCGCTATACCGACTGACCTATCCCGGTCCACTGTTTTCTTCAGTAAATATAACGTAAACATGAAAAGGTACGTTTGTAATAACGTAGAGAATGAGATCCCGCTTATTTCTTGAAAATTATGTCAGTAACACAGGCTTCTTATTGACATTCTTCCATTCTTCAAAACCAGTTATGAGCCTTAAACATTGAAGTATAGTTAGTTGCTATACTAAATTTTTTGATAATGAATACTACACTGTAGTCCCATAATAGCTTAATGTAAAGTTTTTCCCTGAAAAAAATTAAGACTTTAAATTTCACGACGGGTTCGTCGCCCTCGCACTGTTTGGAGGTTTTCAGGTGGCCCATTTGCAACTACAGGTTGCTCTTCGCTGCTTTAAACGATTAACTTGTTGGCGTATTTTTAACCCCTGGTCCATGTTTCCTCGTCATTCGTTGAACTCTCCACCTACTCGATGACCTTGCATGTCGATTTCTTTAAAACAAATTTCATTGAAATCAACGAAAAAGTTAAAGTAATTATACGCACTCTACTTCCCGAAACTACAGGCTGTCATGAGTAATTATATGTATTGCTTCTCTAGCCGCACGCCAGTAATTCGAGGCTCTTCACTGCATTTCCAAGAAACTAAAAATTTTTATTGAGTGCGGCTGGTACGTAATTGTTGTAAGTTTTCGGGCTTCCTCGGCGGGTATTGCTCAGATGGATGTCTACTGGGTTGTTACACCGTGTACGGTTCTGAGTTTGATATATTTCGGAAGAACATCCTGCCTCCGCCTTCAGGGTGACAACATGTGCGAGATCTGTTCCCTTTCCGATTGGCCACAATACTTGCACCGGAGCACCCACCTGAACGTAATTCAGTCACCGTGAAGATTGATGGCGAGGGTTCTTCCGAAACGTCGCAACATATTCGTCCTACAGTACGTATGAGCCCGGGAGACCATCGTTTGAAACGTAAGTACTTACGATTGCCCCGAGAAGATGCGGCAACTTCTCTTACATACCTGCATAGCGGACGGATCTAAGTAGACACGGTGCCGCTTCAGCTCGTAGGAAGTGAAACGTCATGCATTCAATATGGCGACTGCGCGCTTTGTAGATGGGTTGCGGGTTCGATTCGTTCTCGACGTGTGTTTCTGCTACGGGGAAGTCGTTTCGTCATTCCGCAGTTGTAATTTAAAACAAACTTGATGGCCTTTGGTGACAGCGATTTCTTTTAAATTATGGACATTTGTTTAGGAGCAAGTGAGGGGTGCTCAATTTCACCTACTTATGTGACATTTGTGAAGATGAAATTTTAACAAATGCGGGAGAGAAAACTCGGTCTTAAAACTTGATGGAAAACATGCTGGAAACACTTTCTTTTGCAGGCGACTGGGTCGTTATGCAGAAATCCGACGAAATGTCCGTATAATATGAACCAACAAGATGCACTATTTTGTATTAATTTATTTCAATAATAAGCCTCTACATATTTCGAGCAGGCTTGCTGCTCATCATCAGCCAGTCAACACAACGCATTACTATACCAGTTTCTGTTTATACAGAGGTGTTCCTCCTGATGATGAGCAGCAAGCGTGCTCGAAACATGTAGAGGCTTTTTACTGAAATAAATTAATAGAAAAGAATGCATCTTGTTGTTTCATACTGTACGGGTATATCACGATGCAAGGTAAACAGAACAGTAAATCCGAGGAAATGTTTAAAGAGATCCCTTTTTTTTTCAACGTCTTGAGGACGAATTTGACGCGAATATTGCTACAGCAAAGATTGAGGCCATGGGTTGGAAGGAAAGAAACCAGTCCTAGTTATTGTAAACTCAATTTTTGAAGGAATATGTAGGGTTATAAATGAATCATTGAAATGAATGTACGGAAAGTGTCCGTGCCGGAACTTAGGGTGGAGGAATAAATTATATTTGTGTATTGTAATACCTGATGGGCACTTGTGAGTGTACTGAGTGTGTGAGTGTTAAATGTATCGTCGTAGTGTCAAAAAATGTTGGCATTTGATTCTTGTGGGAAAAATTGATAGTTTGCGTTACTTCTCTGGCTTTTTGGTGCATGATTTTGAGATACAAAACTTAGGTTTATTCTTCCTAGTTCTAGCCTTACGTGGCAGTTTTGAGGAGGCGTACACTCTAAACGAGGAGCCTTTTTCTGGATTCCTTTACCAAAGTTGGGAGGAGATAGTCCAGGGCCTGCAGTTTCAGCGCTGCGTCGAAATTCGCGAACTGTTACTTCGAACGCTGCACATTCGACGGATAGCACTGTGTTTCGATGTCACCATTGTTTTTTTTTTTTGCGATGCTGAATGTCTACATATATATAACTGAGCAGGTATAATAGGGGGCACCAAAAGAGGCAGTCAGAAAGAAATGCCTCGTTTTTTTTAAGCTAGTTCGCAAAATTTCGAACAGCGACTATTGGCTTCGTCATGTCTGTCCATCTGACCGCATGGAACAGCTCGCCCTCCTCTGCACAGTTTTTATTGAAACTTTATGTTTCATTATTTTACGAAAAATCTGTCCAGAAAATACAAGTATCATTAAATCGAACGGGAATAACGGGTGCTTTACATGAAGACCGATATTGCATTTTTGATCATATCTCGCGAAATTATTCTTAGAGTGAGAAATATTTCAGACAAAAGTCGTAGAGGACGCCAAAACACACATTTTGTGTTCATTAACTTTTTTTTTTTTTCGAAAATCGTGCCGTTTGTGATGTAATGTGGAAAAAATATTGGGAAGGCCACAGTGGCGCATGCGCATTTCACTCTGGGTTCCTAGGCTACAAACACACACTTCCGGAATATGTAATAGTTATTGCTTTTCTACTCAAAATATGGTTGCACGAACACGCCACAATGTTACGTTATACTTACATTGCCTGCCTTGTTATTTCTTGCTGCTGACATGTTGGACACATGGAAATTTCACTGAAATTCACTACAGAGTTACAATATAGTATCCACCTTTGTCGACACCCTTTTTGCACATTTAAAGAATAGATCTATTCCCTCCCGATACAAGTTGCTGTCCCTCGTCTACAGCCACTGGTGGACTGCGGTCTGCAGTGCTTCATTATTGGCGTATCCTCGCAGGTTTTTCTTGAAAGGACCAAATAGGTGATAATCTTATGGTGCGAGGTCAGGACCGAAGATTGGATGCGGCAACACTGTCCATCCAAAATTTGTGGATGGCGTCTCTGGTGCTCACACTTGAGTACGACCTAGTGTTGTCATGGAGGGGAAACACGTGAGGCCTTCTTGTGGGATAAAATTCACGAAGTCGAGCATTTAGACCTGCTGTTTCATTATAGCAGTCGGATTTGTGTGTTTGGTGTTGTGAGGGGTCACTCTGCTCTAAGTGCGACCACTCCATGCTGTGTCATGAAGTGTTGCCGCTCGTGCTGATCCGTCTTGCCCACCGTCTGACACTACTCACATCCACAAGGCTGCCCTTGCACTCTGGGCAAACGTTCACCAGTGCAGAACAGCATTTCAACTTCGGCAATAACAACAAAAAAATCTTTTAACACTGCTCGTTCATTTCAACCTCACTGCAGTCTCCGCCATTTTAGAGTCAACTATGTTGCTGCCGTTTGTCGAACGAAATAGTTGCGACTTAAGAGGATGTGGTAGAGACTGTGCAAGGAATACGCTGGTGTGATTGTGAATTGTTTTGACTTATGTGAATTGTTGTTAAGTTGTCTTGTGTGTATTGTTGTAGTTGTGTGTATTGTTGCAGTTGTGTGTATTGTTGTCATCTAATGTGTTCATGTGTATTTGTTGTGCTACGTGTGTATTGTTGTTTCTACTTTAGATGCCGGATTGCTGGCTAGAAGTCAGTATTCGGAAGGTCCTGCGACCGGCCACCTCGACACAAGTTTTTCTTGGTTTCCCTGTGTCTATAAGCAAATGCTGAGATGGTTTCCAAGATTCCAAGTTGCCACTACATGCTTCTCATGTAGCACTCCAGACTTATATGTATTAGTAACCAGCTTCATATTTTGTATACACGTAAAATAACCACTGCCACGGGGTGACAACCCAATTGCAGTTAATAAATATTTATTATTATTATTATTATTATTAAGCAAGAATGCGAGCAGATAAAAAATCGTAGGCATTACTTTCTGACTGCCGCTTATATTTTTGTTCCATACAGACTGTTTTAATTGCTCTGTGACATAAGAAATTGGGGGGAGAGGGGGGTTCATAGCCATCATCACGAGAGCTCCAACTCAGAATATGGTATTCACTGACATAATCTGTTTCTGCATGAGTCGCAATGCTGTCTTCGTCCTGTGTGCAGCCAGGTGCCCCGAATTCTCTCTTCCTCTGTGGTTTCCTAAAACTAAATATATTTATTTCCTGTTCTCCTCCCCGCTGCAGCTTGCCCTATCAGGTTCAAGTATTTTTACTTTGTCGCCCTTTCCGTGCAGCATGAATTGTGGAACCCCACTTGCCTTTTAATTGTCTCTTAATTCGCACTGTCACTACTTTTGTCTGCGCACTGTATGAAACTTTTCACACGAATGTGTATATAATAAAAACAGTTATATACGTCAACACTACTTATTTATTAAAACATAGGCTACATGTTTCGACCCATCATTAGGTCATCCTCAGGCCTGCGGCAGACTAAGTCATTGGTTCTGTGTATATATTGGGATCCCAATATGTTTGACAGTCCTAAGAATACATAAAATCTGGTAAGTATCTATTTTATGCTGGATAAAATGCGTAACATATACTTGTCTGGTTAAAATATTTAAAACACGAGTTGGTATGTGAAAGTAGAATAGTTCATATTATCATTAAGGTATTCCATGGGAAAATAAGGTACTGATATATTGTCGTTCGATGGGGTAAGTTTCGTGTAGTTACAGCTTCTCAGGGTTGCCCGTGTTGTATATATTTCCGGAATGTTGTTAGATCCTGCTAGTCCGGATGGACTCGTCTGGTTGGTTTTCACCTTCTGTAGATCCGATAGGTTATGTAGTAAGGGTTGGATGTTACACCTTTGTTCTGTTCTGTGACTGGTAGTAAGCTGGATTGTTTTCCGTCGTTTACAGGATCCGTTGCTGGTTGTAAATTGGAGTAGACGTTCGTACCCTTTGAACTGATTACACTCTGTAGAAACGCGTGGTGTAGCCGTCCTGTGTTTGGTTTTTACATGACGTGTCCGGATGGTTCTCCCCAATGAACCAAAAAAAACAAACATGAATGTGTGTCAACGCTACTTCAAATAAGACGTTTGTTATTGCATTTCTAGAAACGCTCATTAATATTTTAATGCTTTGTACACTACGTGATTCTAGATTTTTTTTTGGAATTGTGCGATGTTCTTACTTTCACTTACCTGTTAGACGTAGTGACTGTTTTAATGGCTGCCGTTGGTTATGGCCTCAGGGTGTCAACTTTATGGGTTGCTGAGATGTACGGTTTTATTTGAATCTGGATGGGCCCTGCCCGGGTACTGCACGCGAACCCCATGCATAGCTCTCTGTCTTTCTGTCTGTCCGTGAGAACTGTTGCTGCTACTGCTGCTCCTTCGGTCATTGCTCTTCTTTAAGCAATGTGACGGCTACACCTCCTCTGTAAATATTATTCCTAATACCAGTCAGCCGCACTCATGTTTGCTTTTGTTGTTGTTCCCACGTTCATTTGTTGTGTCTGAAAAATCACATTTGTTCTTTTGTAGCTGCTAGAAACGTCTTAATTTGGCTTTTATGTCTTCTTGGAGTTTATCACCCCCTCTAATTAACAAGTTTCGAAGGGTTTTTGTTTCTGTCCAGTTTTCTCCTTCCAGGATAAGATAAGTGGGATGGTTTATTGGGTCGGCGTATTCAAACAGACGTCTGTGTTACGAAAATACGCAACGTAACGTAACATAGTAGTGGTCGTTCAAATAGTGCAGACGACCTTAATGTTTTCAAACGGCCAGAGTTTCGTTCTGAAATATAGTTTTTTTTTTCATTCTTTAGGTTTCTGTTACCTGTTTTGCAGAGTTTTACGTAGAACTTGGGTAGACACGTCGCTCCTTCACATCAGTAACTGCACAGCCTAGCGTGCCTTCGCAAGACGCTGTGTGTGTCACATGTTGACCTGCAATACCGAACACAGCACGATCCTCCAACGACTGTGCCTCCTCAGAATCCTCCGTTCCAGTTTTCTGCGATCATCGCGGTGCCAACGAGCAAGGTGGCTCAAGTGATGACGCTTTTGACTTATATGTGGGAGGTGACCGGTTCGAATCTCGGTCGGTACACCGACTGTACTGATTAAAGACTCTTCGTGAAACAACCAGTCATTCGGCGCCAAATAGTACGAATTACTGACAGCATAGCTAAACTGCAAAGATACACGATTTGTGTCCCCTAGCATTTCGAACAGTTTTCGCAGAACTGTGGTCTACTGATACTTGTGCATGTTGATAGGATTGTGTGCATTTGTAGCTTCTTGAAGGCTTCATCTGCAGATTTAGTCTTGGTGACTACTGCTGCATCGCAACTTTGTGACGACAGTGTCTGCAATACGTACAACGCCTCGGCGAGGTTGAAGGTTGTGTAATATGTTGGCGAATTTCCAAAATAATTCCTTTGCTTGCGAAAAAAAGACACAAATTCAATGCTCTAAATGACAAAGTAGTGGGTGAGTGTAGGACATCACGGTTCTATTTCCTTACTTTTAATACGTTACTTGTAGTTACGTTACGCTATGTTTGAGCTACTCTGAACGTTAACTGCCTTTAAATAACACAAAGGTGGGCAGGCGGACCTCCCGGTTTATTCTTCTTTAGATGAACATGGTTGATATTTATTGGTTGCTTTTAAGATACTCGTACTTTCCACGACACAGAAGGAATCTGTCTCCAGGGGTTACCAAGGTAAGGTAGATCAGATTGCACATTTTGCTGTTAATTGACCTGACATTTTAAGTTTTTCTGCCTTTTGCTCTCATTCGCATTTATTCGTAAAGCAATGTAGAAAGGTTTGACTTGGGATGAGAACGCGGGTTATCAAACACTTCATTATCCATCTAATGCACAATATATAATATGTAGATACAATTAAAATTATAAAATATTTAAATATTTTTATAATTTTAATTGTGTCTATATATTATATATTGTGCATTAGTTGGATAATAAAGTGTTTGATTATCATTGATGCACGGTGCAAACATGAAGAACGCGGGTTCTGTTTAGGGTGTTTGTATTCCTGTCAGGTTGTTCGAATTTGTATCAAGCACAAGTTTGCTTTTCGTTAGATTGTAAACCGTTGTCTTTTTCAAATGAAGCCAACTAGGTGAACACTACTTCTTAGTATATTTATTTCAACTTCTCTACATGTTTTGGGCAACTATGTGCCCATCGTCTGGAGGACTTACTGTCTGCAGACCAGACAGCCACCCGTACAGAGTGCAAAATACCAATGCCGCATAGATACAGTAAGTTCTCCTGATGATGGGCACATTGTTGCCCGAAACATGTAGAGAAGTTGAAATAAATATACTAAGAAGTAGTATGCACCTAGTTGGCTTCATTTGAAAAAGATTATACAGGGATGCATGGTCAACAAAACATAAAATTTTGTAAACCGTTGTGTCACTGAGGGACACGTCTCATGTCATTTAGAAGGTTAAAGTTCCCTGTGAAATTTGTGTGCTTTACGTAGTGTCAAAGTATCGCTCACGTGATCTTTTTGTATATTATTTTGAGAGCACTTAGGTGTTTATGGATTGATCCGTAAGTCATTCAGTTCATTCAGATTTAACGAGTGTCTGAAGAATATTTTAATATTTGTCACATGTGAAGCTGTTGGACGTGTTTATGTTGAACTTTGTATGGTGGAGCCTACATTAAAAAGTACCAGGTAAATTAAATTTTCTTTTGTATCTGTTCAATGTAGCTCAAACCTTCCTTTGCAGGATGTCGGAATTGAACTGTTTTGATGTTAACGAAGGGGTACTTATCATAAAAAATGGGTACACGGTGTTGTTGTTGTTTGAGGCACCGCGCTACACGCCGGAAGGTCGCGGGTTCTATTCCCAATGGGAATTTTTCATTAACTACATCCTACCGGCCTCCAACAGCAGTAAGTACCGGGTGTACTCCTGGGGGTGTTTATAGATTGATCCGTGTGTCATTTAATGACTTTTATCTGCACCGAATGAGATTAGATTGGCCCTAAGCGGCGAATCGGTATTAAAGTTGGTTTTTAATGCATTTGCTTGGAGAAAGTGAATATAAAACAGTCAGCTAGGGGGTCTTCTAGTTCAGCTTTGTACTTCAGTGTTGTTGTTCTGGTCTGTTATGAACGGAGTCTTTAGTGACAAGGACTTTGGGCACTCCTGCTGGCTGACAATAGTGAGCTGAATTATGTGGAGGGCAGCAGACCGCTTCATGTGTCTGTGTGGCCAGTCGGGTCGCACCTGAGGCGCTCGGTTCGCTAATCACCGGAATGTTCTGGAATAGAGTCATTCATCGACTGGAAGGCCTCACCTATTGTCTTCAACATGATTGTGTGAAACCCTGCCCACTTCACCAGGATTAATGTATCTTGTAGCAGTTTTCTTCTTTACCCATATTTTTTTTTTTTCTTGTTTCGTTTTCTTTTATTTTTTTTTTTTTTTTTTTCCTTCATTTTTTTTTCTTTTTTTTTTTTTTATGCTTTCTGTCATAGCCGGAAAATGTATTCTCAAGATTTTCGTCGTATCTACTGTCATTTAGCCAGTCTGCCCGACAGAAGTACGTTTATTTAAGCTACTATTTGTAATACGAGATCTCATAACTTTCAAGGCGCCAACAATTGTACCTACAAACCAATCTAAAAACTAGCCTGAAGATGGCTCTGTATACGAGCCGAAACATGTAGCTAGAGATACAACTAATACTTCTAATAAACTGAGAGTTGTGTATGACTGTATAATTTTACGCTACATATGTAGAAGTACGTTTATTCACTCCGTACGTACATACAATATATTGATGGAATTAATTTACTTGTTTATTCGTTCCTTCAGTACCGTGTTCAACCGTGTTTGGTGGCCTACTAGGACTGTTAAGTAATGACAGCTGTCAACCTCTGTATTGACAGGACAAGTTGCGTATTACCTAGTTGTTTCATATTAGCTTGAAGGGTTTTCAAAGTGTTGCACTGGGCAGAGAGGCACGGTGGGTCTGAATCTCGTCACGGAATGGAAGGTAGGCTACGAGATGCGATCCTGCGGTCCTTGAAATATCCCACAGTCTTCCCATCAGTAGACGAAACTATTATACGCTATTCAGTATATGTGAAAGCCCTTCGCCTTGCCTGTATACCCCCCCGCCCGCCCGCAAGTTATGTTGTATTTAGGTGAACAATTTTTCGGATCTTTTCAGTAAGAGAGAGATGGGGGAACGAAACCGCAGCCGGCCGGCCGTCCGGTCGCTGCCTGCGTCTTGTTATTACAAAGCATCGGCACCTTTTATTAGGAAAGACCTCAGCTCCGCCCACTTTGTGTGCAGTTTTTCTTTTCTTAACAAGCTGCTCCACACCGAATTTTCACGGTGGGTGGTGAGCCCGACGTTCAGAGAAGTTCCCGTCCTTGTCAAGTGTAAACGAAATTTGTTATCGTGATGAAGGTCTTACATTCGCGTGCTGTGTGACCGGCTTGAGATATCTCGAGTACTTTCAGCTGCTCAGCAAAAAAATAACGACCGTTTGTACGTCTTTAAAGATGCTAGTAGATCGGAAGTTGCATTGCGAAATTTCTGGTTTCCGCTGAGGTGTAATACAGCTCTTCGCTCTACTGGGGTGATACGCGGCGTACGTTGTTAGTTGGTTACCGACGTTTCGGAAGGCCTGTGGGCACCATCTTCGAAAGTCAAGCAATAAAAAAAAAAAAGAATTATTATTGTATTGATAGTCGAAGGTCCCTGCTACTAGATACATTGCTACAGCGTTGCGTCTTAGAGGGCGCTGACTGCACACTTCCGCGGTTTTCCTGTTGCAGTTAACTGAGCGATCGAAATACCTAATTAACCTTTTGACTCCTAATGTCAACTATAATGGTCGTACCGCACCGCTAACCTCTAAAGTTGCATTTTATATATTTATTCAGCAAATATAGGTACTGAATATTTTAAACATGGTGTATACTCTCCGTTTTTTTTTTCTCTCTTAAAAATGCAGTTTGTTTCATAATTCTAACATATTTGGTTCCTGTATTATTCACATTTTATATACAGGGTGTGCTAAAATTAAAAAAAATAATTCCGGCGCCAAAAGGTTAATTCGTGGCTGAATAGACACGCGTCGCTCTGCTACGCAGGTGCGTCGCCATACCAACGTTTACATCCGTGCGCATATCGCGAGCCATTTTAATTCACTCCGCATTTACGGTAGCGTCATCAGAGAAATTTCGTCTGGTGAAGTTTCTCGATCACCATTTCGAATGCATCCCCCCCCCCGGCCCATATATACACCCTACCATCCGCCCTTCCCATATGTTACGCTTTGACCAACCCTTCCCCAACAATAGTCATGTTAGTTTATTAGTGGGTTTAGTAGTTTTCAGGTATTTCTTGAGAGCGGAAATTGTAATCCGCATTTACTACGGGATCATATGTTTGAATCTTTGTCGTTGATCACGTGTTTTGTTGCATTTTGATATGATTGTTGAAGCCCTTGCAATTGACTGATCGTTTCTCCAAGCATACGTACCGAATATCCATATGATATGTTTTCATTAAACTCCGAATGTGTGTAGGGTCTACATGCACTTAGCGCTGTCGCCGCGATTTAACTGTTTCGGACAAACGTCAAAACTTCGGATATTTCTTTAGCGTGGTCGTTAAAAAGTTTAACGATTCTACAGTGAGAGACGCTTTCGTTGCTGACACTGCAGTTCATCAGCAGTTGCATATTTTGTCTCTGTAATCCGTGTGGGCCCCAACAGTCTGTACCCTGCTGGTTGTGGCATGGGTGGGGCTGATATTCGCCGGGCTCTCCGAGGAAGTCTAGTTCGATGCTAGGCCAGTCGTTGTGACATTTCTGGTGGACATATTGGCACTTGGAGGGGATTCTGTTCGAGCACTTCGGTTCAGTTCTGTCGGTACGTTCCACCACTGCTCCGTATTCATTCCTTCGTCACCGACGCTGTATAATCAGAGCATTTGACAGCGTAATTAAACAACATGCTTCAATGAAATTGGATAGCTCAGTCGGTATAGCGACTGACTACGGGCTGGACGGTCCGGGATCGAATCCCGGTGGGGACGAGATTTTCCGCCCGTCCAGACCGGCCCTGGGGCCCACCCAGCCTCCTGTAAAATGGGT
>Ga0131853_10016321_pt1 | contig 13551 bp, 9 predicted proteins | sample TergutLab28metaG_FD_92764 | JGI IMG/M metagenome (GOLD analysis project Ga0131853, IMG submission 92764) | Labiotermes labralis P1 segment gut microbial communities from Petit-Saut dam, French Guiana - Lab288 P1 (version 2) (version 2) | ecosystem: Host-associated > Arthropoda: Insects >... | reverse complement strand
CGGCCTAATGTGGCCATCATCAGGTTTTCATCCGAAAGTATGGTGGTAGTGCTTTACAGGATTGGTATGGGTATGTCACAATGGTGAGATCTCAGCATCTGTGATGTTTGTTATATGCTATTTATAAGGAGCACAGGGGGGGAGGGTAATCTGTGATGTGCGCTATCCTGGGGTGTGCAGATCAAGTATGTCTGCTCGCTGCTGTCCTATGTGGGGTCTCCAGTTACTCTTTGTCCAGCACCACCAACAGTAGACATCGGATATGGACAAACAGTAACTGGAGACCCACATAGGACAGCAGCGAGCAGACATACTTGATCTGCACACCCCAGGATAGCGCACATCACAGATTACCCTCCCCCCCTGTGCCCCTTATAAATAGCATATAACAAACATCACAGATGCTGAGATCTCACCATTGTGACATACCCATACCAATCCCGTAAAGCACTACCACCATACTTTCGGATGAAAACCTGATGATGGCCACATTAGGCCGAAACATGTAGTTTACTTCGTCCTTTATTAAACATCTTCTTTTAGATATTGTTGTGTTATTGACTAATACCCTCACCAATTGTTGGCTAACAGACTCACCACCTTCATGTGTCGATTGTCTTGAAACCTGGAAACCTCATCCTCCTGGAACCCTCAGGGTCTGTCCAGGTCTGTACGGGGGTTGCTTTATGTTTGTAGATTTGCTCAGATGTTTTAGACAGGGATAGATATAAATGTCAATCGGGCTGCAATTTCGATAACACAAAATATTGTCATTATTATTATTATTATTATTATTATTTTCACTCTTGTGCACATCGATTGTATCATTTATATTTGAAGCATACAATAGAGAAGAAATATTCCAAATCCTTTTTTTTTTGTGTTTTAGGTATGATTTCGTAAAAAATAATTTGACTAACGTCACGAAATATTGAAATAAACACAAAATTTTGCTTTGCTGTGTGGTACATTTTTATTACAGATCTTGCTGGCAATGGCACAGCAATTAATATTTCCGACGGAACATATTTTGTTTTCCCTTCACGAGTAATAATTTTCAGCAGTTCTTCATTTTCATTTCATAATACCACAAAAAAAATGTTTTTTTTCTAATATTATAATTTGTAAAATTAAATTACGTGTGTCTCCCTCTCCCTACTGACGTCAGCTCAATGCCTATTCAATTAGTCTCAAACTCATGAGCTTGAAATAAAAGCATAATCATTGAAAGACGGTTATTGTAACCAATCTAAATCTCGCGATGTCCGAGCAGCAGATGTCAGCGTGGGTCCATCTAATGTATTTTTTTTTCCCCTGTGGCGCTGCAGCCCAACGCAGGCCATGGCCTCCCCATTCTTGAGGTTTCTAGATCACACACAACGACGCATCACAGTCGCTAGGACTCCTCTGGACGAGTGATCAGCGCGTCGCAGAGACCTCTACCTGACAACACACAACACTCACAACAGACAGACATCCATGCCCCCGGTGGTACTCGAACCCACAATATCAGCAGTCGAGCGGCCGTAGACCTACGCCTTAGACCGCGCGGCCATTGGGACTGGCATCTAATGTAGTCTATTACATTAAAATAAATATGGTCTCTAAACACGTGCATGTCTTGCTAACATAGTGATGTATTAATATATATAATGTATATTCCTACACATATATCACTACAAAATTGGGATAAAATGCGAATTAAAGCGGTGGGTTCTGGCGGCTTGTGTCAGATTATATGAGACACACTGTAGCCGATCATTTTTAGTATAGCTGTTTCTTAGGATTGCTGGCGTCAGTTACGGACGGTCCATGGCCATGCGTTGTAAGTTAATCTGTCAAAGTGTTTTATCAGGACCGTTGGTGATAGGTAGGAGGGGAGAGATTTAAATGACAAAATGTTAGGAGCTGACAACGGACCCTAGCAGTGCAGTAAGGAAGTCAGTCGCGTGCGAGTGTGGTTGGTGTAGGTAGGAGTACAGAGAAGTGACTGTGTTAGTTTCCTAGAAATGATCTAGTTGTTTTACTGGATATAGCGCTCCATTATTTTATATCAACAATAAATTGAGTAAATAAAACAACAATTAAAAAAGAAATAATTAAAACTATATGTGAATCGGTGAACCACATCCATTTCCCGAAAGAGGATCACCTACCGGACTGAGCGCGTCGGGACAACAAAGTTACGAAGGGGGATCGTGTAGAACATCGCACCAAAAGTATGCAGCATTATTAAATGAATCGTATGAAATTCAACAGACTTTTATCGTACAAGTTTACAGGGTAAGATCTGCCACATGAGCAACAAATATAATTTACTCTATCAAATATTGTACTCAAAAAGGGAAGAGGAATGATATATTTCTTTTAAGTTCTTTATTGACGATTTTGTATCTCCTACAAATACATATTTCAGTGGGTACCAAACGTGTCATTTTGTGAGTTATTCTCTCGCGTATGTTTTTAAGCTACAGACTATCTAATTTTATGTGTCTATGGGTTTACTGAGAAGGTAATAACGGCCTTGCTAGTCGAGGTGTCCTCCTCTTTCTTTCATAAATTAAAGTATAATAACCCTGTCAAAGGGACACCGAAAATACATTCTGTCGCAAGACACGTAAATACACTGTACGCTTTGAAACCCTGTTCGCTGCATGATATTTATTTGTACGCTAGATTTATTTCTTTATGTGTGGTTAATAGTCAAAAGCCCAAACCCACACAGGTAAATAATTACCCCTTGTTAACTCTACAACATAATTTCATGTTTTAGGAACAACGTTTCTTATTTTGAGTGTTTATAAAGTTTATCAAAACGCTCAAGTATTTTCGGGGAATTATTTGTAATTGCGGCATGAACTTGCATTTTCTGAGAATTTTTTTTTTGAATACGTCATCAAACGTTTATGACAGTCCTACATTATTTAAACACGGATAGATTCCCGAAAAGTTGGAAAACTATTTCATGATGTAATTGCCTTCACTCTACATTTCATTACAAACAGTAGCCTGAAAACATAAAGATCTTACGATCACACGGATAAACTACTAACCCAGCCGTGAAAACAATTCCTTTACTGGCCCTGTGATTTCCTGGAGATGAGGCTCACGTATTTCCAGAAAATCGGCAAATGTGTATGGTAAGGTTGTCAGCCCTACACACCGGCCAACGTTAAGATCAAATATATACCCCTGGTATTCATTTCTGTTAGAGGCTACGTCGAGACCAGGGTCATAGTGCGGCCTGAAGGATAAAGTCAATGAAAAATTTCAGTGACCCCGATGGGAATCGAACCCGCCACCTCAGCAAACGGCGTCATCGTTATATTGTGTCTTGTACGTTTCTTTAAATGTGATGGACTTAAGTATCACAAATATTTCGAAGGAAATGGCCCTAGTAAGCAACTGCATAAAGTTCAAGCATTTGGCTTTTATCATTTTTATTGCACCCTTGTGGCAACCGTAAGTTTATAATTTGCTAAAGTATTGACGTCTTATAGTGGTCATCGTTTAACGTGTTTCATTAAATGTGCACCATCTAAAAATTCTTCAAGTCACAATATTAGATTTAACACCCAGCCGACTTGTTCAGGCAGCTATGCGTATTTACCGGTCAATAAATTGTCATGAATCTGCAGCAGCACCGCCGTATATATCTAAAGATCTATTATAAAGCTTTTCTTTATTTGTGCCCCCCCCCCTTCGTCCCAAATCTTACAGAAGTCATGCCATATTTCGTCACACTCACAGCAACAGACATTGATGTCACTGCTGCCAACAAAGGCAAAGAAAACAGAAAATATCGTCCACTACGGTTATATTATGAAGGGTGGTATTACTGGCAGATGATCATGTTTACTACACGAACTGCACGTCAGGATATCGGTACATGTATTTTTTGAACCAAAAATATACATTGGGATTTTTTTGTATATATAGGCATCCATTAGTGTTAGTAATAACAGTGCCACTTATTGTTATTATCGATGTTACAAAATTGTATTGAATGTAGTTTCTGTTTTAATGCAATGCAAACAATCGGGCCCATATATATATATATATAACGACCGTGTGAGCTTGTTTATTAGTTTATTAGTAAACGTTACTTCTGTTACACAAATAACAGCCTTTGGAAGTGCTGGTAAATAAATAAGTCCAATTAGTTGTGTAATAGTTGGGAACAACTTTTTCCAATATCATGCATATGACCCGCTGATAGATTTCATAAAGGTTAATTATTTAAATCTGTAACAAAATGTTTGGACAGCGCTATTGAATCATTAGAAGTATGACAATTAAGTACTACTTCCATTTTATGCCGTACCAACTGGTACATAATTGTCATTGTTTCGGAAAAAACACGTGCTTTCATGGTCACGCATAAGCGTTATGTGTGGCAGTAACTATATAGCAGTCGGCACTGCGTAACATCCCAGAAGAATTTAGCCTTTAGCATTACCACCCTGAGAAACTCGTTTTTGTGGGGTTTTGTGAAATAATTTTACAACAGCGTTTGTCATTCGTGAAGCATCGACACTTGTGTGGTTGTAATAATTAGTCTTAGCCATGGAACCCATAGTGTGAAGTTTTTTGTCATTTCGTGGCACATATTTGTGTGTATGTATGTATATATATATATATATATATATATATATACATACATACATACACCTACATGCACATAAATACAGTAGCCATGTACATATGTACATATCATGTTATGATAAACGTGTTCGAGTATATTCGAATTTAAAAAGTCTGGCGTTCTCAATATTTACAATACAATATATATATATATATATATATATATATGTCATTTCTCTGCTCTATGTGAGATGGAATACATTTAATTGAAGTCACGGAACGTCTACATGGATTATCACCTACAGTAAACGCGAAGTAATGTAACCCGTGGTTCTACACTTACTTCTGAACTGTCCTGCCATCTCCAGTTTGTGCACATGGCGCTGGTTTGCTTATTGTGTTGACGCTATACCTTTCGGAGGCGCATGGATATTTATAAACAGGAAGTAGTGTGTTTTTTAGTGCTTGCATGTTGTAGTTTTTACTTGCACGGACTGCACGTAGCATGCTGTACTTTACACACACACACACACTTACACACACACACCACACACACACACACACCACACACACACACACACACACACACAGACACCACACACACACACGCACAAAACCTCCACGCCTGATAAATAAGCTAAACATGTTACTAACGTTAAGATTCGAACCATAGGGACCGTGTACAGTTGTACATCTTATTAATTATTTTATAATATTTTGTACATTTGAAGTGTGTAACCAAAAGCCGCAAAATAAAAACTGCAAAACAGAATATTTGTATGTAGGTGTTTCTATTGCGGAAGAAATTAAGAGCAGATTGAGTTCAGGAAATGCTTGCTATCATTCGGTGCATAATCTTTTGTCTTCCAGGTTGCTATCCAAAAATTTAAAGATTAAGATATATAGAATTATAATTTTGCCTGTTGTTTTGTATGGGTGTGAAGCTTGGTCGCTGACATTGCGGGAGGAAAGGAAGCTGAGGGTGTTTGAGAACATGGTGTTGAGGAGAATATTTGAACCGAGGAGGGAAGAGGTAACGGGGGAATGGAGGAGATTGCATAACGAGGAGATAAACGATTTGTACTCCTCACCCAATATTGTGCGGGTGATAAAATCGAGAAGAATGAGATGGGCTGGGCATGTGGCGCGTATGGGTGAGGAGAAGGTGGTGTATAGGGTCTTGGTGGGGAAACCGAAGGGAGAGAGACTACTGGGGAGACCTAGGTGTAGATAGGTGGATAATATTAGGATGGATCTCCAGGAGGTGGGATGTGGGTCTGTGGACTGGACTGGGATGGTCCAGGATAGAGACAGTTGGCGGACGCTGCTGAGTGCGGTAATGAACCTTCGGGTTCCGTGAAATGCGGGGAATTTCTTGAGTAGCTGCAAACCAGTTAGCTGCTCAAGAAGGATTCTGCACCATGGAGTAAGTAAGTAAATAAGGTGTTTATATCTACATAAAAGCAATTAATTATACGCTTACCTTGTACCAGTATCATTACGAAATTGGTCAAAGTGTACACTTAAAATTCAGTAATTTAATATCTTACAGATACCTACATCAGTAACCTATACTGAATAATTTATATGGGTGGTACTTTACAGATTCATTATTTTAACTGACAAATATTATTTTACTTCCTGTTGGTTCTCTTATCACATTTACGTAGGCCAGCCACTAGGCTAAACATGCACTTGATGGAAGAGTGGCAGGGTACCGATTGAGGTATTTGGCAAATAAAATAATTATCCTATATTCCTAACACATAGACGTACATCTCCATCAGTGACTGTACAGTTCTGTACATCAGACTGCCGTTCATAACATCGTTGCTTGTATTTAAATGTTCTCTGTATGTAGTTTCTGATGCTCTTTTAATCGCACGGAGATATGCACCCATGTACTTTCGTTACATGTCTGGGTCGTACCTGTATTGTGACCTTCCCTACGTTCTTGTGTTTTGTATTTCGTGTTGTTTGTGTGCCAGTTTTTTTTCCCATATTGTTGGTGCTCTCAGTGCAACGCTTCGTAGGTTTCTTTGCTGAATTACCTTGTTTTAACAGTTAGGCTGTGACCTCACTGCGGTGTGGACGGGTACTTTTCCAAACTAAGTGACTCCATGGAGCGTAGTCCATCTTGAGAATCTTGTAAGTCCTCAAGATTTGAATAAATTTTATAAATTCCCTGCACGTTATAGAACCTCTAGTTTCACTACCGTATTAACAAGAGCCCACTTTCTATCCCTATCGGAAGCGAGATCAATACAGTCCATAACAGCCCATTCCACTTCTTGAAGATCGATTTTTATGTTATCCTCCCATCTGTGCCTGGGTCGTCCAAGTGGTCTCTTTCTCTCAGGTAGACCACCAAAACCCTGTGCGCACCTCTTCTCCCCTATGTGCCATCTTTCCAGCTCATTTGTGTTCGCCGTATAAAAGTGACCTAGTTTTTCATTTCAAGGTCATTTCTTCCATAAACGTTTTGTTCTGCATAGTTTTTTCATTAGACCTAATTAATGTGTTGAAAGCATTGTTACGTGCTATTAAATTTCAGTTAAAAGTCTAGCTTCTTTTATATGTGAAAATTAATCCATATCCTATCCATTATGTATGATCATATTCAGCGTATATACAAAGGTTTGGGCGAGTATCCGTTACCACCCACAGTGCAACAGGATCACAGATACACACGACTCCCCTGCATGAAGTAGCAATCTATGAAGTGTCATGAAACCAGCAACCAAATTAATAAGTGCACGCACCCAAAATATACCGACCGCACGACACAACAGCCAACAAAGGAAATGTCACGAATATGCACGAACATAAACACAGTGCGAGTTCAAGAAGTGGGGATGATGTAAGGCGAATGTAATTCCCATGTAACTGTAAGAAAAGAGGTCATGTAACAAGAACTGCGAAGAAAGGGTTATACAGTGAATGTCAGCGATGTAAGAGGCAAAGTGTTGCAGGTGTGTTGGAGGTACAAATACCATAAATTTATAAGTATTTTTAATTTGATATTAATATAGATAATATAAATGTTATTAAGATTACACTTTGTATTAATAATGTTTCATATATTTTAGGGGCAGCAATATACAAATTCATATTGACAGTAAATCGAGAAGAGTGTAAGCAACTATGACGATTATATTATTTTTATCGCAAGGCGTAGTTCAGAAAGAATAATTAACATATATAACGTTTGGTCGGTAAGAGCTTATGAACTATACAGGGTGATTATCCAGTTAATTACACACACCCAAAAAAATTTGTATGTCTGAGGAATAGTGTATGTTTTTAATATATAATCTTGTGACAGTAATGTATTGAGAACAAATCTCCATCGTTCCACGACATGCATCATATCTTCATTAAGGAATGAGACTAATATGTTATCTCAAACGATATATACAGGTAAATTAATGTAAAATTTAGTGGTAAAAATTTGCTAGGGGAATTTTTTGTGGCTAATGTGGAGGTTGATCTTCTACTTCCAAAATCTTCGCAGATTTTTGAATATTTACAGTCTAAGGCGAAGTCAGTATTGCCTTAAGACTAACGAACGGGTGGTCAGTCAGTTAGTCAGTAGGTCTGTCTTGGTATAGATAAATTGATGGACATTGCGACCCGATTTAGTTTGAAGAAATATTAAACGTAGTTCCATTTCAGGACGGAAAACTTGGAGGCGCAGAATAGAAAACACTTGTACCGAGTGTACCAGGGGAAATTTGCCACATACACACACATAAGGAGAATGTTCCGTAGCCTAATTTACGTCGATATAACCAAATACACCTGTAGTCCAAGTTGAAATCTTGCGGAGATCGTGACATTAGAAAATAGTGGGCTTTTTTGCCGGTCCACCTGCAGTACCTGTGTAACATGATGTGTTATCCGTACACTGCTCCGGTCCGTCCTTTAGCCGATAGCCAAGCCAACCCATACGGGGGCCAGTTCAAGCATGGAAAACTAAAAAAGATTTTTAAGATTCTTGTGTTCTTTTTCTGTTTTAAACTTTTGGTATCGGGATTTAAATGGCGACAGTCTGCCTTCGAGTACGACTCTCTTTTCGCGGGTCATTTACATTGTTGCACATGGTTTACAAAAAAATTAATATTACATGAGTCCAACAAGACTAATTAATGAAAAAAGCTGTATTTTGTGGGAAATAAGAGATATTCTGTGTGTCTTAAAAAATGCAGTAATTATTGGTAGTTCCTAAATACATAAAATAAATTTATTAGAAGATGCAATCATTACGGGTTGTTCTGTGGATATTTCGGTTTGAGGCCCCGGTTTTGCTTAGGGAAGACATACGTGATGTATTCATACGCAGTTGTGGGTGATCTAGCTCTCCATCTTTGTCAAGCCCGTACGGCTGTCCTTCTTCTCGGTAAAGAAGCAGACTTCAATGCAAGACAGAGCTAACCATTCAGCGTGGCAATATTTTTTTTTTTTGGAACGAAAAGGGAAGGTCACGAAAAGCACACAAATCTCCCAATTAAGAAATAATGGAAGAAGATATTTTTGATCAAGAAATTTGAGACAAATAACATCTACAAATAACAAAAAAGCATTTACCTTTGTTCGTGTTTCGAAATGAAGACAGTTTGGATTAGTTCATTGCAACTCCAGCCTTCCAGCTGTGTTGCCGCGAGATGTGTGTAAACACAGACCAATAACCAGAACAGATAAACACCGATTATTAGTAACTCCAGCCTTCCTTCAGTTAGTCTAACACACTACTAGCTCGTTGTGAGGAATTTATGGTCAGCTGCCCACACCACTTAAATAGAGTGGGTCCAAACTAACTGTACCTGCTGTGAGCAATGAATATATTCAGATATTTTATAATAAAATATATTCTCATATTTACTTTATTTACACAAATCTTAGAAAGGGCCACCCACCTGCTTGTACAGATACAAGTACATGCTTGAATCTTTATGAACAAAAAAAAAAAAAAACAAGTGAACAATTCAGTATCAGGGATATTCGTGACGAATGCCTTACAGGAGAGAAGTGACTTTTGGTAACTTCTGTATCTGTTACCATAACTTATCCCTTCACAATAAGCCTACTGCTTATAAGCAGTAAAACTCCTGTCTTTGCAAGGGAAGCCACGTCACTATGAATTGTTTCCCGCTGTTTATCTTCGGAATGGATATTCAGAAATCCGGTCAGATTTTGCCAACACAGCTCTTCAGCTGGCAGTAGAAAACACGTCAAAACGTAATGACCGATGCAAAATAAAGAACCCAGTTAGCCACATCGTCCAGACTCATACAGACTCTTATTGAATGGGTTATTTCCCGGGAGTAAAGCTGCCGGAGGGTGAAGCTGGCCAAAAATTATATTTATTGCGTTTGTTAAAGCATGCGTGAAGATATACTTCATGCTTCTTTATGTATTCATGGCGCTGAGAGAAAATATTCAAATGGCAGGGACTCTGGCTATCCTGCGCATAGGATGCACAAACCAGGTGGGGGTTTAAATGCCGTCCTATGCTTAGAACGCAAGGACTCTAAAAGTTAATGTCTTTACATTACTGAGATGTTTATGGGTTGCTAACAACAGGTTCTCAGATTACATAAACGATAAATTCCACATTTTAATATGCCTATATATTTAGTAAATATTAGTTATCAATAATCTTATAAGACCTCTCATCTTTTGAAGCTTATCTCGTCGTTTTGTTTGGGATAGACACATTTGGTTATATCGATATACTTTAGACTAAGGGATATTCTCACGAATTGTGAAAGATTCCTCTTCGTATACTTAATAAAAACCAGTTAGTTCATTCTGTATAGGGAATTAATCGCTACGTACCCTTAGATTCATTCAGGAAACAGAAATTCACTATGTAGGAAGAAATTATAAACTCTCTTAATGGTTAGCTTGATAGTGCATGAAGTAAACACTCTTATTTGAAATGTTAAATTAACGTACAGTAATATCTGGAATATTAGGTGTCAACTTGTAATGCTTACAGAGAATGTGATTCGAGTATAATGTTTGACTCATTGTTGTGTTTCTTTTAACCAAAATGTGTTTTAATTCCAGTTGGTTATCACAGAACGCACTGAGTTATTAGAACACGTGATGTGACTGATCGTTATGGCTCTAGATGTCACCACTGTCGCAAAATGTTGGTGAGTATAAGCAGCAGACACGCTTCTTATCCATGTTCCTGCTCTGTTTGCGATAGCGGCTCAGGCGAACATCTGGGGACCGGAAGATGTGTACGTGAAGAAGGGCAGCACTATCAGCCTCACCTGCTCCATCAATGTCCACTCCACACCACCTGGCTCCGTTCTGTGGTACCATGGTGCCTCAGTCGTTGACTTCGATTCGCCTCGGGGTGGCATCAGTCTTGAAACAGAGAAGACAGAATCTGGGACCACCAGCAAACTTCTGGTTACGAAGGCAGCCCTCTCCGATTCAGGCAACTATACCTGCGTCCCTTCCAACGCGAATCCTGCCAGTGTGTGGGTCCACGTCCTAAATGGTGAGTTGCTGCTGCAAGTGTCCTCTGACGAGGAATTTTCGAAAGTTAGAAGTGCTGGATAAATCGTTATCTGTAGGCAATAAGCTTATGTAAGTTCAGACTGAATGAAATAATAACTCTTTTCTTATTGCTGTCCCGAGCATGACCTGTGTCACGGGATATTCCAGCAGAGGCTGACCTACTGAGCCACAAAGCTGCTGGGTTCGGTGTGTCCATAAAAGAACGACCCTGTATATAAAACTTAATGTAGAGTTTTAAACCTATTCTCAACACTCAGCATAATTAGTCAGTTAATATCTTGTACACTTCAACAGATACTGTCAGGAAGATCAACTGAAGTTAAAAGAAATGGAAACAAAGATTTTAGTAGGAAAACCTGAACGAAGAAAATTAATCATTTTTTTCGTGAAAACCTTAATTTTTAACCTTATTTGTGTCGTGATTTTCAGGGGAACACCCGGCTGCTATGCAGCACGGTGAACACGGGTTTGGCTCGCGTATCCGTGCAGGACCATGGTGGCTTACACTGTTGGTTGCGACAGCAACCAGCATCTTCTGCAGCAGCTACTGTATGATCAGGCAGCCTGGAATCTGGCAAGCAGTGTCCAGATGATGAGCGTACTTCCTGCTATGAACAATCAAACGATCCCACTGAAACAGAATACAGAACAAGTGGCAAAATATAATTTTACTTTTAATTTGTATTTGTTCTCTCAAAAGTGACACTGCTTTGAGCTACGAGTACACGTAAAGGCGAAATTCTGTGTTGGGATATGCGAGGTACTGTAAACGGCGCTGTAGGTCTATAATAGCGAGGGACTGTAAATATATTAGCACAATCGGAGAGAAACTGACGTGAAATAGGCTATGGTGTATGAACTCATTCCACAAAAGCTACAAATGGGGCGATAAATCTTTGCACACTACCGCCTAATTACACGTAGTGAATATAACACAGTCCATTGTGAGAAAAGGGTTGGAAAAAAAATAATGTGATGTTCTAACGTAAAAATATTTTGTGAATTATTTTTAAAATGAGTGCGTTGCCGATGTGATGTGAGATGATTCAGTTTGTGGCGCTATTGAGTGTGGAGGAAAGCAAATCCCTGGGTTAAGTAGGAAGAAATATAAGTACGGTTTATATAAATATCTTGAATGCAGATATACGTAATGTGTAATGCATTTTTCCCTTTCAGTGACTTTTTTTTTTCCAAACGTTTAGTTTATTATTAGAACAGTTCTGCGCAAGTCTCTGGTGTATTACAAAGGGAATGAGCCAGTCAATATTAAATCAGGTGTTCCAAACGTTTCAGCAGCCAGTAATGAAAATGAAATCCGACGAACCTTCTGTTGTGGTGTGTGTGTTTGTGTGTGTGTGTGTAAGTGTGTAAGTGTGTGTACATTCCTCTTGAGAATATAATCAGACAGAGTGGCAGTGCGTGGCAGGTAGTCAGTATTGACTTTACAGAGGGTTTTGTAATAAAGCCATTTAGGAATGTTACAACAACCACCAGAGGTTCGCTGAATGACAGGTAATTGATGTATGTTCAAGCAGTGGGGAAAGTGTCTGTATTGAATTTCAATTCGAAACCGATTTCGAAAGGAGTACACAGACCGTTGTCATTTCTGTACTTACTGGCAAGTGGTGGTGAAGTTAGTAACACAAGACTAAGTTATGCGAAATTTTGGCATGCACGTTTTTGATATGCGACGGTCCAATAAGGAATTAAACTAGAGGAGTTTGGCAATACTGTAAATGGTGTAAGGTTGAAGTAGTCTCGGCAACATCGCAGTGCTGCACTAGTAATTTGGCAACGTTGTGTGGTGGCGGCAACACAGTGCAACTATATTTCATATTCACGACATCAGGAAGGGAGATGTGTTCATGCACGAGTTCCACAAATAAAATGGCATAACGGGAAAATTCAGTGGAAACACAAGCGGTGTGCGAGAAAGTGGAATTGTGGGGAAGCTGAAGTGACTTCACAGGCGCGAACCAACCACAATTTTTTCATGTTAGAGAAACTTTTTTACAGGAAATTGGACTTTTAAATTGACGATACCATGCAGAGTCAAAAACTGAAGTGAATTTAATCCGCGACACGTGCAAAATATATCACGTGTCAACTAGTTACCATTTTTGTTTTTCAACACGTTTTAGCGTGGCGTTCACAAGCCTTCGTATTCCACCTGCGAAGGAAGTTTTCAGTTTTGACCAAAGCCACATTTGCACCTCGTCCTTATCTTCACCTTCAGTGGCAAATCTTGTTTCACTCAAGGCCCCTTTCAGTGGTCCAAACATGTGATAATCCGATGGATCTAGGTCTGGACTAAGTGTCAGAGTTGGGGGGGGGGGGGGGGGGGGAGTTGGAATTTCTGCTGCCTGAATGTTTTCCCGGAGACTGCCAAGGAATGCGGAAGCACCTTTTCTTTGTTAAAAAAACAAACCT
>Ga0131853_10016317_pt1 | contig 13554 bp, 9 predicted proteins | sample TergutLab28metaG_FD_92764 | JGI IMG/M metagenome (GOLD analysis project Ga0131853, IMG submission 92764) | Labiotermes labralis P1 segment gut microbial communities from Petit-Saut dam, French Guiana - Lab288 P1 (version 2) (version 2) | ecosystem: Host-associated > Arthropoda: Insects >... | reverse complement strand
ATAATGGCGGCAAGATTGGCTAATTGTAAGGGCGTGGCGTCAATTTCTCCTTGCCCGATGGACAGTGAAATAACCGTAAGCGAGCCCCACCTCCTGTTATGGAGGTTATCATAAAAAGATGCGGTGGGTATTCTTCCGGTTAGTTCGGAGGGAAAATCGGCGTTCAACTTCTGGCCAAACCCAAAGCTGCGCACATGATTGCCCCATACGGAAAATGCCTCGCTTACCCTGCCGTATTTTCGATTGTCCAAAATGGAGCGAAAAATACTACAGTAATAGGCATTGCACGAAACTTGTATGGATTGAACCAAATCTGTGGGCGATGAATGGGAGCGGCAACCGACGGTTAATCCTCCTGCATGATACCCCATGTTGCATCCCAAACGAGTTTCGGGCGTGATTACACCTTCCTGCAAAGCAATCAATCCGTTTACCAACTTAAAAACAGAACCGGGAGGATAAAAAGACATGACCGCACGGTTAAACATGGGTTTAAATGGGTCAGTGGCCAAAGTGCCAAAATGTTTACTGATATTTCCTAACTGATTGACATTGATTCCCGGACTGGATACCATGCAAAGAATCTCTCCGGTGGCCGGCTCGATTGCTACAATACTTCCGACTTTATTGGTCATTAAGGCTTCTCCAAATTCCTGCAAATTGGCGTCTATGGTAGAAACAATATCTTTGCCGGGCACTGCATCCAAATCATGGGCGCCATCGTTGTAGGACGATATAATCCGGTTAAATACATCGCGCAAAAAAATGCTGCTTCCTTTACGTCCTTTAAGGTAAGGTTCGTAAGACTCCTCTATACCGGTTTTTCCTATATAATCGCCCCTCCGGTAGCTCGGGTTTCTACGCAAAAAGGAAGAATCAGCCTCCGTAATGTATCCCAACAGATTGCCCCCGAGATTGCGGGGGTAATAACGGGTGATGCGGGACTGACTGGAAAATCCGGGGAATCTGTACGCTTTTTCCAAAAAGAGCGCGTGGTCTTCCACAGAAGCCTGTTTAATAATCGGGACAGATTGAAAACCGATTTGCCTGCGTCTGCGGTTAATATTGTTTAATTGCTCTGTGAGGATTCTTGGGGATATGTTAAAAATGGAGCAAAACGCAGTAGTGTCAAATGGTTCTAATTCTCTGGGCGTTACCAAAATGTCGTAGGAGATGAGGTTTCCCACAATGACCTCGCCATGGCGGTCGTAAATCAACCCCCGAGCCGGATAAACCACCTCAAACTTCATGACATTGTTGCTGGCGGTAGTTTTATAGGACGAATCAATGATTTGCAGATACAGCAGTCGGAAAATCAATACAACAGTAAGGAGGAAGAAACTTCCGACCAATATGTTCTTTTTCTTAATCTGTATAGCCATAGTGTCCTTAGTTTCCGGAATGTCGTTTTTGGTTTAGGAAAGCAACTTGGGCGAGGAGAATAAGCAGACTGTTTAACAAGGCGCTACACAGTACCCTTAGGAGGGTCAGTGGGAAATAGCTAAAACGGAATGTTTCCAAACCAAACAGTACGCTATGATGGATGAACAGGGCAATCATCAGAAAAGTAAAGTAGCGCTGGTATCCCAGCGTGCGCAATCCGGGCACCATCAATTGCCCAAACTCCTCTTTAGAGGCCACTAATTTTAGAATGCTTTGCCGAGATAATCCCAAAAAGAGGCTTGCCGATGTGTGCAGTCCCCAAACTCCAGCGCTAAGCATGTCTACGCAAAGCCCTATGGCAAATGACCAAAGCAAGAGGTACAGGGTTTTATAACCAAATGGAAACAAGAGGATAAAGAGGACATAGATACAGGGATAGAAAAAGTGACCCAACTGCATGCGCCCAAACACAAAAGTTTGAAGCAGGCAAAAAAGCACAAACATCAATATATAGTGTATGGGTCTATTCATAATCCTGCAAAAGCGTTTTGATTTCTGCGGCATGCAGACTGCGTATGATGTCTACATGTCGTAAGGTGTTGAAATTCTGGAATAATTCTACGGTGGCGTCCATATAGGTTCCTTTTTTTATGGAGGTGGCCGTAATGACTCCAATGGGAATATGGGCGGGAAAAATTTCTGAAAATCCACTTGTTACAACAGTATCCCCCGGAGAGACCGAACTGTGCTGGGGCATATCGGAAATATTGGCCGTGCGAATGCTTTTGCTGTCCCAAAATAAAGTTCCGGTATACTGCCCGGGCGTTACGCGGACGCTGATTTGGAAACGGGTATTAAGTAAGGAGCGCACCAAAGCATAATTCTTTTGAACGCTTTGCACAATGCCTACCACGCCTCGGTTGCCAATGACCCCCATTTCGGGCGTTATGCCTTGCTCGCTGCCCCGATTAATCACCATATAATTCTGAAGACGGGAAGTGCTGTTGTACACCACTTCTGCGCCAATAAAGGCAAAAAGAGAGTCGGCGGCGGCATATTGATACGAAGACTCGGGTTTGGCCAACAAGGCCGTCCTAAGTCGGGTATTTTCTTCTGCCAACTCCTTGTTGGTAGATTGAAGTTTAAAATAATTATGAATATTCTCTTGATATTCCCAAACCCTATAGCGACCGGCGTTAAAAAAATGCAACATGCCGGCTTGCTGGTATACGCTGTTTCGGGTCATCAACAGTATGGCGATTCCCTGCAATACAAGAAATAACAAAAGCACTGTTATTTTGGGAATTAAGGAATGGCCGCGGCGCATAAACGGTTATCGAATAAGGAAGGGGAATTTACCAATGTTTTTAAGCGCAATACCGGTGCCTCGGGCTACGGCGTGCAGAGGTCCCTCGGATACATGCACAGGCATATTGATTTTGTTTTTTAGTCTGATATCCAAGCCTCTAAGTAAAGCTCCTCCTCCGGTAAGGGATATGCCTTTTTTAACAATGTCGGAATAAAGTTCGGGAGGCGTTTGCTCCAACACAGACAATACGGCGGCTTCTATTTTGGCCAATGATTTATCTAAGCAGTGGGCAATTTCTTGACTGGAGACAGATACTTCCACCGGCAATGCCGTCATAAGGTTGGGCCCCCGCACCTCATAGGGCTTGGGAGGAGACTCCAAGTCGGATATAGCCGACCCCACTTGAATCTTTATTTCCTCGGCGGAGCGCTCCCCGATTTTAATGTTGTGCTGATGCCGCATATATTGCTGGATTTCGCTGGTAAACCCGTCTCCGGCAATGCGGATGCTTTGGTTGCAGACAATGCCGCCTAAGGCGATTACGGCGATTTCGGTAGTTCCTCCTCCAATGTCTACCACCATGCTGCCTTCGGGCGCTTCTACGTCAATTCCAATGCCTAAAGCAGCTGCCATGGGTTCGTAAATCATATACACATCGCGCCCGCCGGCATGTTCCGAAGAATCTCGCACAGCCCTAATTTCCACCTCTGTGCTGCCGGACGGAATACAAACCACCATGCGCAGGCTGGGGGAGAAAAAATGATTTTTGGGACGGGTCATTTTAATCATACCCCGAATCATTTGCTCGGCCGCATTGAAGTCTGCAATCACGCCGTCGCGTAATGGTCTGATAGTTCTTATGTTTTCATGGGTTTTCCCGTGCATCAGCATGGCCCTTTTGCCAATGGCTATGGGCTTGTCTGTGTTTCGGTCTATCGCGATGATAGATGGTTCATCCACCACGATTTTGTCGTTATGGATGATAATGGTATTGGCGGTGCCTAAGTCAATTGCCAATTCTTGAGTAAGGAAAGAGAATGCCATATTGGTTTTAAATATAAGGTGATACGATTTAATGTTTAAAGTGGCGGATACCGGTGCACACCATAGCTATATGATGGGCGTTACAATAATCAACGGATTCTTGGTCGCGGACCGACCCTCCGGGTTGGATAATGGCAGTAATACCTGCCAGATGAGCTGTTTCCACACAGTCCGGAAAGGGGAAAAAAGCGTCCGAAGCCATAACCGCTCCCGACAGGGAAAAGCCAAACTGTCCGGCCTTTGCGATGGCTTGCTTCAAAGCGTCTATACGGGAAGTCTGTCCTACGCCCGAAGCAAGCAGCATTTTGTCTTTTACCAGCACAATGGCGTTGGATTTGGAGTGTTTTACCAACTTGTTGGCAAAAATCAGGTCTTCTATTTGTTCCGATTGGGGTTGCCGAAGGGTGCAAAAATGGAAGTTTTCGATGCCCTCCATCGCCATGTCCCTGTCTTGAATCAGCATGCCGTGTAGTAGGCTGCGGTATTTTTCCTTGGGAAGCTCTGTGTGCGAAAACGCAAGCAATATCCTGTTCTTTTTGGTACACAGTATATCCAGCGCCTCTTTAGAAAAATCAGTCGCCATCAAGACCTCAAAGAAAAGCGTGTTTATGGCCTCTGCCGTATGGGCGTCTATGGGCCGATTGGCCACAATTACCCCTCCGAATGCAGAAAGCGGGTCTGCCGCGTATGCTTTGTTCCATGCCTGCAACAAATCCGAATCAGAGGCGCAACCGCAGACGTTGTTGTGTTTGATAATAGCAACAGTGGGTTCCTTAAAGTCGTGAATCAATTCAACGGCGGCTTCAACATCAAGCAGGTTATTGTAAGATAATTCTTTACCATGCAACTGTTTGGGCAGCGAATCGGGCAGTCCCAAATAACGGCCCCGCTGGTGGGGATTTTCCCCGTATCTGAGTTGCCGTGTTCCGTTAAAATAATTAAGGATGGCAATGTCGTAATGCGAGGTGGTTTTAAAAGCCTCGGCGGCAAAGCGTTTTCGCTCATCCAAAGTAGATAATCCCTTCTTTTGGGTAAGTATTTCCAAAAGCGCGGGGTACTGGTCTTTGGTAGAGACAACCAGCACGTCTTTATGGTTTTTGGCGGCCGCCCGAATCAAAGAAATACCGCCAATGTCTATTTTTTCAATGACCTCCTGTTCCGGCGCTCCCGATGCTGCCGTTTCTTCAAAGGGATAAAGGTCTACCACAACCAAGTCAAAAAGGGGAATATCGTAGTCGGCCAACTCATTCAAGTCGGCAGGATGGTCCCGCCGCGCCAAAATGCCTCCAAACACTTTTGGGTGGAGGGTCTTTACCCTTCCGCCCAAAATAGCCGGATAACCGGTAAGCCGATCCACCGCTTTTACCGGAATGTCCAGTCCGGAGATATAATCCCAACTCCCTCCGGTGGAATATATCTCGACCTCCAATTCATGTAATGCACACGCCACTACATCCAGTTTTTCTTTATGATAGACGGATATAAGCGCCCTTTTTATTGTTTTCATGGTCTGCAAAAGTACGATATTTACAGAATATCTCCTACATTTGTTGGGGATTTCTAAACATGAATCATGGAGATACGGAGCAAACTGATTATTACGGCGGGCGGAAGCGGTTTGCGCATGGGCTCTGATTTACCCAAACAGTTTTTGTTATTGAAAGGAAATCCAATCATCTTCCGTACTTTAGAAACTTTTTACGATTTTTCTTCATCCATGGAGATATACGTTGTCCTTCCTCCTGTGTACATGGACTTATGGCAGGAATTGGCGGCCCAATACGATTTACGCATTCCCTGCACCTTGGTGGCCGGAGGTTTTACCCGATTTCATTCGGTGCAAAATGCCTTGGCCTTGATTTCACCCGGAGGTATTACCGCCGTTCACGACGGGGTTCGTCCTTTGGTAAGCAGGGCATTGATACAGTCCTGTTTTGATTTGGCCCGGCAGCATCCGGCCGTGGTTCCGGTAGTAGAAATAACCGACTCCATGCGCCGGATTGTGGATAACAGTTCTGCCCCTGTGGACCGTACCGCCTTTTTGAGGGTACAAACCCCTCAAGTTTTTTGGACGGATGTACTAAAAAAAGCCTATAACCAAAGCTATATTCCCGGCTTTACCGACGATGCCTCGGTGGTTGAAAAAGACGGGGTTCCTTTATTCCTGACTAAGGGGATGGCCCGGAATATAAAGATTACCACGCCCGAAGATTTGGAGTTGGCAGCAGTTTTGTGATTCACAATATTTGTGTATTTTTACAGCGTTATATGTATATGGACATATGAAAAACGCGATACTTGTAAACCTAATACTTTTGGTGTCTTTAACGGCCTCATGTGTAAACGATAAGGTCATCTCTTCCTCTTTAAATACGGCAGAAGCCCTTATGCAGACCCGGCCGGATTCCGCATTGCAGTTGTTGCGGTTATTAGACGGGCAACATATTTCCCGCGGCGCCTTACGGGCCCGTTACGCCCTGCTCTATACTCAGGCCTTAGACAAGAACCATCTTCCCCTCTCCGGAGACAGCTTGATAAATACAGCGATAGACTATTACAGCCGAAAAAAGGATTACCGCAGATTAAGCTGGGCCTATCTTTATAAAGGTAATGCCTATGTGTACATGGACAGCTTGAAATTGGCGTTGAGCATGTACAAAAAGGCGCAGGACATGGTAGACATATATGTTGACGATGAACTTTTAACATTGGTCGCCAATGAAATGGGCGTATTGTATCAAGGACAGGGGCATTATAAAGAAGCGTTGGAGTTCTTTCAAATCTCTTTGGCGGCCGGCAGAAAAAACGGCAATCTACAGCACGAGAACTATGTTTTAGGCCGTATAGGAAATGTCTTTTACTTGTCTGCCCTTGCGGATTCTGCAGAATCCTACTACAGACAGGCCAAAGCATTGGCCCTTTTTAGACAAGATACCGTATACAGTTACCTCATGGAAATGAACCTGTCTAAACTGTTGCGAGAAAAGAAGCAATATAGTGGGGCCATAGCGGCTTTAACCCGTACAGTACGGCAAATGCAGGAACAACAGATCAACTCCATAGAGTATTATCCTTTATTAGGTATGTTGTATTTAGACGTGGGGCAGATAGATTCTGCACGACATTATATGTATTTGGTATTGAGAGATACACAAGCCACCTCTAGACAGCGTGCAGGGGCATTGGCCGGCATGAAAAGAGTAGAAGAACAGGCGGGGGACTATGAGGCCGCCATAAACTATATGGCCAAATACAAAGAACTCTCCGATTCCATCCGCAGGGAGCATTACCTGCATGATTTTAGAATTGTAAAGGAGAAACACCAACAGGAAAAGTTAAAAAAGGAACAGGTGAAACAAAAAACGAAGCATATGGGTACGGTTGCCGGTATTTGTACGCTGTCTGTAACCGCTATGGTCATGACTGTATATTGGTGGAAAAGGCGTATGACCCGTTGGGATAGGGTTCATACGGAAACCTTGGAGCAACAGGACAAATCCCTGCAGGAACTTAGGCGTTCTTATTGCATAAATCAATGGAATACAACGCTTTTTCTAAAAGAATTTAATATCAACTTCCCTTATCCGCCGGAAGAAGTTTTTTATGCTAAAGTATTTAAAGCAGCGCATCTCGCCTATCCGGGCATGATAGACTGGTTAAAAAAACGCTACCCTCAGCTGAATACTGCTGATATAATATTCACTTGTTTGCTTTATGCCGATTTAGGCCCTAAAGATTTATGCGGTCTCTACAAGCTGTCGAATCCCGACCCCCTGTATACCCGTCGTTCCCGTTTGTATCAAAAATTGGGGATTAAAGTAGGGCAAAAGAGGCCGTTTTTGTTTCGGGATGGCCTTGTGGATTTGTATGTCCGAGACACCATGTAAGACGATTTTTTATAATAATTTAAATGTGAGCTGTTTGCAAATCGCGTATGTAAGATTATTCTTGTAGATCCATGCGATTTATAGCCTATTTTTGCACTGCAATTATTAATTCTAAACCTATGAAAAAAACCGGTCTAAACAGTGGAGCGCCCATGAAACGAGTTAATATTATTTTGATTATCTTGTCGATGGCGGCGCTAATATCATTATTTTTTCTGTTGTAAGATGCCGCTGTTATCGGCATGCAGTTCCTTACCTCTTGTTGTCAGATGTGCTGTCTTTTACCCAGACCTGACGTTCAATGGCTTGGTCTAAGGAAACCAAAGTCTCGGTTTGCATAACCGAGGGAATGTTTTGGATGGTGTTAATAAGCACTTCCATGAGGTGGTCGTGGTTGCGGCAATAAATCTTTAGCAGGAGGGAATGTTGTCCGGTTACAAAATGACATTCGACTACTTCCGAAATTGTTTTTAAAGCGTCTACCACTGCGGGATATTGGTTGGCCTGAGAAAGTTGTACGCCAACAAATGCACAAACATTCAGTCCTAAAGCCTGAGGCTTAACCAATAACCTTGAGCCGGTAATCACGCCGATGTTTTCCATTTTTTTCACCCGCTGATGGATGGCCGCTCCGGACACCCCGCATTCTCGTGCAATTTCTAAGAAAGGCATACGGGCATTTTTGACTAAAAATGAGAGGATTTTTTGATCGATATGGTCAATTTGATACTTGGGCATGGTGTCGCAGGTTATACATTAAAAGTTCAACCGCAAAAGTAAGAAAATTTTTGATAGTGGTGCAACCAATTGAGCGGAAGTTCTCCTTTTAGGGCCGTTAGGTATTCTTCATGGGTGCAGGGAATAAAATGTCGGGTCCCGTCTTTAGATAATATATCGAACCACCAGCGTTTTGTGTGGTTGCTGCATAAAAAGTGAACAACTTGATAAGGTTCGCCCATATGTACTTCTTTTTTTGAAAATAAGGTACTTAGCTTGGGTTGGTACGGGTCTTCGTTTTGACGGGTTGCCAAGCTCTCGAACAGGTGCCAAAGAACTTGGGCCAGCAGGCGGGTAACGATTTGTAAGGGCTGTATCTTTTTGGGATAACCATAGATAAAACAGGCTTGGGGACGGCTGCTTACGCCCATATAACGGGCTAATTGACAGATTTCTTCGGCATAGAGTCCGTTGGGCCCGCTGTCCGGAGCCTCGGGCGCATCGCTGTGCCGTACAGCGCCCAAATCCGTAAAATGGTGGGTCGCCGGACGAATCAAGGGCTCGGCTGCCTTAAAATTTTCGCGGTAAGCGCCCAAACGAAGGGATAAAAAGTAACGCTCTCTGAGCTGCAAAAGTAAAGACTGAGGACTTAGGCAGGTTTGGTAGCCAATCCAACTAAAACTCTTGACTTGCGGATGACCGATTAGTTGTTGGGCCAAGGGAGTCGCTCCGGCCGATATGAGCGAAGCGGCGAAAGAATCGTCAATATTAAGTTGGTCTAAAGAGGGTTCTTTAGATTGTACAAAAATGACGGGAATGCTTGATTCTTTTGCACTTTCGATGATTTGGGCAGGGTGATTAGACAGGGTGGGCGCAACGAGGGCGATTTTGTAGTCGCTTTGGGGGTAAAGGGTAGAAAGTTCCTGCAACAGCGCTTCTTGGGACTGCTCCAAGACCAAAAGAGCAAGATAGCCGGATGCGGTTTCGGGCGATAGGGCCGCCAAGGGAAGGGTTTCCAAAAAAGAGGCCGGAGGGGTCATGACTTTTTATTCTGTCTCGTTTTGGGTTCGGGGCTGTTTTGGATAATATCCCGAACCGCTTCGAGGGTTAAGTCCGCCGGAGTCACTCCTTTGGGGATTTTGTAGTTTTTGCCCTCCTGTGCAATATAAGGGCCAAAACGTCCGTTTAGTATTTTAATTACTTCGTTATCAAATGTTTTTATTACTTTTTCCTCGGCCTTTTTCCGGGCTTCTTCCAACAATTCAATGGCGCGTTCCAAATTTAGGGTGTAGGGACTGTCTGTTTTTCCCATAGAAACAAATGCCGCCCCGTGCCTGATGTAAGGGCCAAAACGTCCAATGCTGCAACTTACCTCTTTATCTTCAAAACTTCCCAAATGGCGGGGAAGTTGAAAAAGTTGAAGGGCTTCTTCCAAAGTAATGGACTCAATGAGTTGTCCTTTTTGCAGGCTGGAGAATTGCTTTTGTTCATCGTCATTGCCCCCGATTTGGGCAACGGGGCCAAATCTTCCAATTCTCACAATCACCTCCTTGCCTGTCTTGGGGTCCACACCCAATACCCTTTCGGCATTGGTGTGGCGGGAGTGTTCAAGGGTTTTTTGTACGGTCTGATGAAAAGGGTGATAGAAATCGGCCAGCATTTGCTGCCATCCCAATGTACCCTCGGCAATGCGGTCGAAATCTTCTTCTGCTTTGGCGGTAAAACCGTAATCCACAATGTCTTTAAAGTGATCAACCAAGAAATCGTTCACCAACATGCCAATGTCGCTGGGAAATAGCTTGGATTTTTCGGCCCCGACCGTTTCGGTAAGTTCCCGACGGATTATTTGCGCTCCGGCTACTTCTAAACGGATGTAATTTCGTTGGGTTCCGGGGCGGTCTTCTTTGCTAACGTATTCCCGTTGCATGATGGTGGATATGGTTGGCGCATAGGTAGAGGGACGTCCGATGCCCAATTCTTCCAATTTTTTTACCAAGCTGGCTTCGGTATATCGGTGAGGGCGTTGACAAAAACGCTGGGTGGCCGATAAAAGTTGAGGCAATAAAATATCTCCCGATTGTAAATGAGGAAGTTGAGTTCCCATATCTTCTCTGGCATCCTCGTCCTTGGATTCGTGGTATACTTTTATAAATCCGTCAAAGAGAATCACCTCTCCCGTAGCCGTAAAGGGCTGGGACGCGGTAGACGCGCGTATGGCCACAGTTGTTTTTTCGACTTGTGCATCTGCCATTTGGGAAGCAATGGTACGCTTCCAAATCAAGTCGTAGAGTCTGCGTTCCGGAGCCGTTCCTTTGATAGAAGCGTTTTGCAGGTAAGTAGGCCGGATGGCCTCGTGTGCTTCCTGTGCCGATTTATTTTTGGTGGCATACTGTCGGGTCTTGCAATATTTTAGCCCGTAAATAGCTTCAATACAGCTGTGTGCAGCATGCAGGGCCAATTTGGAGAGCTGGGTGGAATCGGTACGCATATAGGTAATCAATCCGGCTTCGTAGAGTTTTTGGGCTAAGTTCATGGTTTGGCTTACCGAAAACCCCAATTTGCGGGAGGCTTCCTGCTGGAGGGTGGAGGTGGTAAAGGGAGGAGCCGGCGTGCGGCTGCCTGCTTTTTTCTCTACCGAACCAACACTAAAGTTGGCGTCCATACATTTTTTCAGAAAGTCAAAAGCCTCCTGTTCGGTTTCAAAACGGGTTTCGACTTCGGCTTTAACGGGGGACGATTTTTTCCCTTTGGGGGTAAAAACGCCTTCTATTTTATAGTGGGCGTGGGTAGTATGGCCCATAATCTCTCGCTCCCTTTCTACAATCAAGCGAACGGAAACCGACTGCACACGGCCGGCCGAGAGCTTGGGTTTAAGTTTTTTCCAAAGGATGGGCGAAATTTCAAAGCCCACCAAACGGTCGAGTACCCGACGGGCCTGTTGGGCATTGACCAAATTCATGTTTACAGCGCGCGGGTTTTCTACGGCGCGGAGAATAGCCTCTTTAGTAATTTCGTGAAACACAATTCTTTTTGTGTTTTTGGAATCCAAGCCAAGGCTTTCCTGTAAGTGCCAAGCAATGGCTTCCCCTTCCCGGTCCTCGTCAGAAGCCAGCCACACGGTTTGAGCTTGACCGGCCAAAGTTTTTAATTCTTTGACGATTGTTGCCTTGTCCTTGGGTATTTCGTATTCCGGAACAAACCCGTCCCTTACATCAATCCCCAAGTTCTTTTTAGACAAATCGCGGATATGCCCAAAACTGGATTTTACTTTAAAATCCTTGCCCAAAAATTTTTCAATTGTCTTGGCCTTAGCCGGAGACTCTACTATCAATAAATGCGATTCCATATAATTTTAGCCTACAAACAGTCTGCAAAGTAAGGCATAAATGGTGGTATTGACCAAATTTTTTTGAAATAGGTGCATGATTTTTGCATGGATTGGCGTATCTTTGGGCGGTGATATAGAAATGGCTTTATGAAAGAAAAAAAGGATAAGAGAAAAATCATTACATGGCTTTGGGTATTGGCGTTATCCCCTTTGGGACTGCTTTTTTTGGCGTTGTTGCTGGTGGGATTGTTTGCGCCCATCCCTTCTTTTGAAGAATTGGAAAATCCCAAAAGCAATTTGGCCACCGAACTCATCTCGGAAGAAGGTATTGTATTAAGTACCTATCATATAGAAAATAGGTCTTACGTCAGGTTCGATGAATTGTCGCCCTGTTTGGTAGACGCTTTAATTTCTACCGAGGACATCCGTTTTTACAAACATTCCGGAATTGATTTCAAAAGTTTAGCTCGGGTGGGCGTAAAAACCTTTCTTTTGGGCAATGTGCGTTCGGGCGGAGGGGGGAGTACCCTGACCCAGCAGTTGGCCAAGTCCTTGTTCCCCAGAGATACCACCCAGCTCAATTTCCCCGGAGCCAAAACCATGCGTTTAGGCGTGGCTAAACTTAAAGAATGGATTACCGCCGTAAAATTGGAACGGAACTATACCAAAGAGGAGATTCTAAGCATGTACCTTAATTCGGTCTTCTTTGGCAGTAATGCTTATGGGATTCGTGCGGCATCGCTTACCTTTTTTGCCAAGCACCCTTCGCAGTTAGATGCTCAAGAGGCAGCCTTGCTGGTAGGTATGGTCAATAAGCCCACCCGTTTTAATCCCGTTTCCAATCCCGATGCATCTGAGCGTCGCCGCAATCATGTGCTGGGACAAATGGCTAAATACGGATACATCACCGGAGCAGACCGGGACTCGCTTAGGCAACTTCCTTTGGGCGTATTTTTTACGATACAGGACCATAATGCTGGATTGGCGCCTTATTTCAGAGATATGTTGCGACGGGTGATGAGCGCCCGCGAGCCGGTACGGTCGCGCTATTCAAATAGAGATGATTATCGAGTAGATTCTTTATTGTGGGCCGATGACCCTCTATATGGCTGGTTGCGCAAAAATCCCAAACCCGATGGGTCGATGTTTGATTTGGACCGAGACGGATTAAAAATTTTTACTACCATAAGCGCCCCCATGCAGCGTTATGCGGAGGAGGCGGTGGCCGAGCATTTGGGAAGGGATTTGCAGCCCACTTTTGATAGGGAGCTTAGGTGGAAGCGAAACCGTCCTTTTTCTAACGACGTGTCTGCGGCCGAAAGGGAAACCGTGATGAGGAACGCCAGACAATGGAGCGACCGGCACCGCAGCATGAAAGCGGCGGGCGCCAGCGATGCCGAGATTGACAACAGTTTTAGAGAAAAGCGCCGCATGAGGGTATTTTCGTGGAATAGAAACGGTTTTATAGATACCCTTATGTCGCCCAACGATTCGATTTTGTACTATAAATCCTTTTTGCGGGCTTCACTTATTGCCATGGAGCCGGGTACGGGGGCGGTAAAGGCTTATGTGGGCGGGCCAAATTATCGTTATTTCAAATACGACAACGCGCGACAGAGCAAGCGGCAGGTGGGCTCCATCATCAAACCCTTTTTATATACCTTGGCTATGCAGGAGGGGTTCCACCCCTGCGACCGGGCGGCCAATGTGCCCCAGACTTTTGAAGTGCTGGATAGCGTATGGACACCCAGAACTACCGATAAAGACGAGGATATTGGAAAAATGGTAACGCTCAAATGGGGCTTGACCAGAAGCAGCAACAACATATCGGCCTTTTTGATGAAACAGTTTGGCCCTTATGCCATGATTGACATGTGCAGAAAATT